>ERZ791926.120-NODE-120-length-85922-cov-6.259424_pt1 | contig 85922 bp, 18 predicted proteins | sample MGYA00510131_ERZ791926 | MGnify/ENA primary metagenome ERZ791926 (study PRJEB30046, sample SAMN00792052) | human gut metagenome | study: EMG produced TPA metagenomics assembly of the A metagenome-wide association study of gut microbiota in type 2...
CCTGTGACATCCTGCTTGTAAGGCAGACGCTCTCCCAGCTGAGCTAAACTCCCATTTGCGCTGACCTGTTGTGTCGGCCAACAACATTGACTATTATAGCAGACCTTTTTTACTTTGTCAACACTTTTTTTAAATTTTTTTTATTTTTTTAAAAAAGATTTTTTTTGGTTATTTTTGACTGATATTTATATTTATTTTTATGTTTTTATGGTGTATAATATTACTAATATAAAATGTATAACTTAGAGGAGGAAACACTTATGAAGAAATATATAAAAAAGTTAATTTCAATTCCCTCTATATTGGCGATAAGCATTTCATTGCTTACTGCGTGTTCTGTTCCGCAGAGCGAATCGACTCCTTCTCCTTCGGAGAAATCAGCAAATGAAACCGTCTATGCTTTTGTCGGAAAAGATATACAAAATCCGTATAGCCAAAAAGTTTTTGAGGGTTTTGAAAGCGCCTGCAACGAAATAGGCATTGAAGCGATATACAAAGCGCCTACTTCCGCAACTGCCGACAAACAAATTGAAATTATAAACGAACTTATAGATAATAACGTGGATGGAATTGCCATTTCCGCCAACGATGCCGACGCACTTGAATCTTCACTTACCGAGGCTCTGAATTCAGGCATTGAAGTAATATCGGTTGACGCACCCGTAAATTCAATTTCACGAAAAACACATATTCAACAAGCCGATCCGGAAGTACTCGGACGAAATTTTATAAAGAGTGCGTATGACGTTTCAAACGGTGAAGGCGGTTTTGCGATTTTAACTTCCACAGGCAGTGCACCGAATCAAAATCAATGGATACGCTATCTAAAGCTCGAAATAGAAGAAAATCCCGAAAAATACAGCAATATGCCTCTTATCGAAATAGCTTACGGCGATGATGATGCAACCAAATCTTACACGGAAACACAATATCTTTTGCAAAATGACGCTATTAAAACTATTATCGTTCCTACGACAATAGGCTTGAGTTCCGCCGCCAAAGCGCTTAAAGAATCCGGCAAGGATGTAAATCTTATAGGACTTGGTTTTCCGAGTGAATTATCTGAATATATAAAAGACGGAACGTGCGACAGATTGTACATATGGAATACGACCGATCTCGGCTACCTTACCGCCTACACGCTTAAAGCCCTTGACGAAAATGAAATAACAGGCAGCATAGGTGAAACATTTACCGCCGGTTCACTCGGCGAAAAGACAATCACCGCCGACAAGGACAATGCAAGCGAAATAATACTCGGCGACCCGATTATGTTTGACCGCACAAACATCGACTCATTATCGGATATATATTAGTGTAAAATCTCCAAAAAAACACATTTATATGTGTTTTTTTATTTGAAATTATTGCACTGTTCTGCCTATTATGATAATATAATTATGATTATTCATATTTTCTTTTTAGGGGAGGCATCAGAATATATGTATAAAAAAACAATATCAAAAAGTTTAGGTCTTTTAATTACCCTGCTTATCACTATTGCTATTGTTATAATCAGCTACGCCAGTTATATTACCTATGCCGCAAATCAACGAACGATTTCTACTCTTTCTGAAATTTCACATCAAAATCAGATTATTTTCAGTCTTGAAATTGAAAGAGATGCAAAAATCATAGAAAATGCGGCATCTTATATAGAAAAATTGGGTTATGCCTCTTTTGACGATATTCTTACATTTTTAAAGCATAGCCAAATCGCTAATCAACAGCATCTTTTAGGAATTGTAACACCTGACGGCAAGCTTACCGACATAAACGGAGTCGAAATCGACTTATCGCAATTTCCTAATACAAAAGAGGCTTTTAACAGCGAAGAAACTAAATTCTTTTGCGATTCATATAATGATTTTACATTTCTTGTATGCACTACGCCCATAAGAATAGACGGCGAAAATAAATTCGTAATTTTCTCTACATATCTGACTTCCCGATATGCAGATTCAATTTCAACGCCTACATTTGAAAATGAAGGATATTCTTACGTCATTGACAGTGACGGAAAAAGAATTGTCGGCTCATCTCATGACGGTTCATTCGGATTGACATTCGACAATCTGTTTGACGAAATGAGTCAAGCGTCAAGCAAAAATGACAGTGCCATACAGCAAATGCAAGCCGATTTAAAAGAAGGTAAATCAGACGGAATAATAATGCTTAACGGCATTGAAAAATACATTTATTATACACCGCTTAATATAAACGACTGGTACATACTTACTGTTGTGCCAAAAAACGTTGTGACAAAGTACACAACTCAAATTCTTATATGCTGTTACCTGTTCATCGTATTTTGCTCAATCGTATTTTTCTACCTATTGCATACGGCAATCAAAGCAAAAGCCACCGGTCAAAAGCAGCTTGAGGAAATGGCTTACGTTGACAGTCTTACAGGCGGTATGTCATACACAAAATTTGTTTTTGAGGCTGAGAAAATACTGAAAAACAATCCTGATGAAAATTATGCTTTAATTAACCTTGATATAAACAATTTCCAATATATCAATGACTTTTTCGGTGATGACGAAGGCGACAGAGCTTTAAAATTTTTGTGGTCTGCCATTTATAAGCGACTTGAGCCAAAAGAATTGTGTTCAAGAATTTTTGACGACCACTTTGTCGCATTAATCACATACGACAATACTAAGTCGTTAGATAACGCTTGCGCAGATTTCTTTAACTCGCTTAAATTATACAGTCCGGCAGACGGTGTATATAATATGACGGTATCTGTCGGAATTTATCTTGTGGATGACAGAAATATGAATATAAATTCAATGCTTAATCGTGCAAGAACAACACAAAAGCATTTGAAAGGACAGTCCTCACAATCGCAATATGCAATATATTCTCCAAAGCAGCGTGATGATATTATGATTCAGAAAACGATTGAAAACGGCTTTGAGGATGCTATTAAAAACAAAGAATTTAAGGTTTATTTCCAACCTAAATTCAATATTAACGCAAACAAATTCAACGGTGCAGAGGCACTTGTACGTTGGCAAAAGCCTGACGGAACAATAATTTCACCCGGTATGTTTATACCGCTGTTTGAAAAGAACGGCGATATTGTTAAGCTTGACAAATATGTACTTGAAGAAACTTGTGCCAAAATAAGAAAATGGCTCGATTTAGGCTATGACGTTTCGCCAATATCGGTAAATGTATCACTCTTGCAGTTATTGGACGAAAACTTTGTTGAGGATCATATCAAAACAGTTGAAAAATACGGAATACCGCTAAATCTGATTGAAGTTGAATTTACCGAAAGTATTCTTGCAGAAAACGAAAGCTTGCTTATTTCGCTTACAAAGCAATGTAAAAAGCACGGAATTAAAGTTTTGCTTGATGACTTCGGCAGCGGATATTCTTCACTTAATATGCTTAATCTTCTGCCTTGTGACGTCGTTAAACTTGACAAACGTTTTGTCGATAAACTTGAAACAGACGATAAGTCAAAGGCTATTGTTTTGAGCGCAATATCGCTTGCACATACACTTCAAATGTCGGTTACGGCAGAGGGTATTGAAACAAAAAATCAATACGATTTATTGAAAGAAATGCATTGCGATACAATTCAAGGTTTCTATTGTGCAAAACCGATGCCTGAGGACGATTACGAAAACCTAATCAAAGGATGATAAATTACAGACATTATAAAAGGCTGTCGATTTCGACAGCCTTTGTTTTATATTTGCCCTTTCATCTTAAGCACTCGCTCTACTGCACTGTTTAGTGTCTCTTCACTGATTTCACCGCATTTAACCGCATTTAAAATCTGATTATAACCTGTTTGATAATCGGTCGTTATAAGTAAATCATTACCCGCATTTACCGCTTTAACGTACACATTCTCCATATCTGCGACTGCACCCATAGCAATGTCGTCTGTCATTATAACACCGTCAAAACCGCACTCATCTCTGAGCATATTGTGAATTGTCGGCGAAAGTGACGCGGGGTTTTCACTGTCAAGTGCATTGACCGTATTATGTGCCACAAGCACACTGCTTGCACCTGCCTCAATTCCGGCTTTAAACGGAAGCAAGTCGTTTTCGCGTATGCTCTCGGCAGTTTTGTCGTCATAAACAGTGCCTTGATGACTGTCACCGCCTACACCGCCATATCCTGGAAAATGCTTTAATACGCTCATAATTCCTGCGTTATTCATTGCCGTTACCGTCTTTGAAACGAAATCAGCCGTAACTTCCGCATTTTGTCCAAGACTTCTGTCATACATATAATCAGACGGATTTGTCGAAACGTCCGCAACGGGCGCAAGATTCATATTAACTCCCAAGCTCAAAAGGAGTTCCGATTTTTCCGTTGCATTTTCAACTACTGCGTCCATTCCGCCCTCATTGTAAATCTCTTGCGGTGACTTGAATTTTTCGGGTGCAAGATTAGGGTTTGAACTTACTCTTACAACCGTTCCTCCCTCCTCGTCCGCACCGATTATAAGCGGTATATCGCTTTTATCTTGATAACTCTGTATTTTTTCTTTTACTTCGTCTTTTGTAAGTCCCTCAAAGTCACGTCCGAACATCAATATTCCGCCCGGTTTTATACTCATTAAATCATCTGTTTGTTCGTCATCAACGCAACGCACAAACAGAATTTGTCCCACTTTTTCTTCAAGGCTCATTGTATCTATGAGCGTCGGCTGTTCTGTATCGGATACTTCGTTCTTCACACCGCCGCAGGACGCAAGCATTGCACACATTGCAATACTTATAATTATAGATATTATTTTTTTCATCACTTTTCCCCTATTTCACATACAACATTCCGTTTTTATCCTCAAGTTCAAAATACGCAGGACGTTCAAGCGGATGCTTGTTCGGCGAATGTAATAATAACAGTAATTTGTCATCAAACGTTTTGAAAATCATACCGTGTCCGCCGTCTTTTTTAAACAGCAGTTCGTCACGTTGTACCCAATTACCGTCTATGTCGCCATTATCCGACACTGCAATAGCCTCTGTATATCCTTCTTCGCCCATACTTGACCATAACAAAAGTAATGTACCATCAGCACATCTGTACGGAAACGGACCGTCCGTAACGTATATACCTTTGTTTTTCTGTGCCTCGGCAATCCAGCTCGCCTCACTCGCTTTAAACAACAAAATCGGTTCACCGACTGCTCTTTTTAAATCTGCACTCATTTCAATCGCACACATTTCACCGTCATTTACCTGTACCCATTCATGGCAAAAAATCATATACGGCTTACCGCTTTTGCTTATGTATAACGTGCCGTCAAGCGATTCCCAATCCGGCGGTGTAATTGTACCCTCGCTGTGTACCGTAAATTTGCCGTCCGGCTTGTCTGCCTTTAATACCATAGTTCCACGGCATCTGTCCGCCGATTTGAATGACGCAAACATATAGAACGCGCCGTTGTACGCATAAACCTCAGGCGCCCAATAATGTCTGTCCGCCCAAAAATCTGCCGTTCGCGTAAATATCTCTTTTGGTTCAGACCAATTTTCAAGGTCGTCACTGACGTATACGTCAAGCCCTGTCGCGTTGTCCTCCCACACTTCACTTCCGCGTGAGCCGTATAGGTAATATTTGCCCTCATACGGCAATATGAATGGATCACGTATGTTTATATCTTCTCTTTTCATTGTGTTTCTCCTTTTATTTTTGCCACCGCTCCTTTAAAGAGTGGCTTTCGTAGGGGCGATCATCGGTCGCCCTTTTTGTGTTTTCTTCAACGGGCGACCAATGGTCGCCCCTACGAGGGAAAGTAGTGGACTACTTTCCCTGTACTGCGGTCATAATTTGATTATACGCCCAATGATTTGGTGAAACATCACCGAACGGATTTTCTGCATTTTCCGCTATCGGATTACCAAGCACTTTATTCATCATTGTAACCGCCTCCGCGCGAGTTACTGAATTATCAGGCTTAAACGTGCCGTCCTCATATCCGCTTACAATATTTTCATCATACAATGCTTTTATATATTCTGTTGCATAATAATCGTTTGGCACATCTGAAAATTCTGTACATATTCCATCTCCGTCAAATGAGCCGTATTTACTCAAAATAACTGCCAATTCTCCACGTGTTATATCTATGTCAGCCTTAAATGGACCGCCATCGTAACCCGAAATATACCCCTTTTCAGTGGCATATCCGACATAATTCGCATACCATTCATCACCCGATACATCAGTAAAATCACTTGCATACATCTTATTTTCGTCAAAATCAGCCGAACATCTTGCTATAATTGCCGCCGTCTCAGCACGGGTTATTGTACTATCCGGTCTGAACGTGCCGTCCTCATATCCCGAAATATACGCCTTGCTTCCACCGTTTCCTGTTTTAAGTCTTATAATACTGAATGAATCGGCAGGTGCATTATATGTAAAGTTATTGCTTGCATTTGTTAATTCGATTTCTTTCGGTACGATTGCATTTTTATTATCAAGACTGTTTTCCAAATTTGTATCGCCCGACATAACAGTTGTCTTTGCAATATTTGACGTTACAGTTTCACCCGATACATTCATTCCGATATTTACGTCACTGTCCATTGTATTGACAACCTTAACGATAACGTCACCTGTTTCCTTATCATACACACTTGACGAATACACAGGACCGTATTCCTTAGGCTCTTTATATGAGCATATAAATTCATCATTCAAATATGCTTTGATTTCATCATCAGTCACTTCAACCGTAACATCATACCATTCATTATCATTTATATGCACGTTACCGACATACGACTGTTCCGCAACGTTACCCGAAGAAGAACTTACACCGTTTACAATGTGCTGTACCTTTGCGGTTGTATTGCCCCAACCGCCTATATTAACTCTGTAATAATTAAATGCATCATCTGCCGCAACTCCTATTTGAAAGCCCTCGCCGCCGCTTAATTTGCGTGCTTTCAGAGTCAAAGTATAGTTACGCATATCAGGACTTGCATAATAGCATACCGCGCCTGTATTATCCGACATTTGAGAAATCACACCGTTATCGTCTATAGACCAATCACCGTTTGTTGTTTCCCATTCAGATTTATCAACAGTTATAGTCGAATTTTCCGTTTTCACCTCTATATCTTTAAATTCGTTATGTGTTCCCCAACTGCCGACTGCAACACCGCCTTGAAGTGCGTCGTCTTTTTCGATACCGTTCAGCTTAACTTCTGTCGGCAAAGAATAATTGCCTTGATTATTTGAGAACAGTGACTGAACGTAATAATTCGGTGTAAGAACGTAATCCGAATTATTAAACCAAATCATATCCGCCGCCGACCACTGTGTATTGCCGTACTTCGCAAACATAGGCGCGTAGCTCGCCATACGCACAACGTCCGCATTTCTTTCAAGACCTGTCATAAACGCCGCCTCTGACAGTGCGTTATACCAAGCATTACCCTTTGACGCATATTCACCCAAAAATACCTTTGTATTTGTGTCACGTCTGTAATTATCATATCTGTAAGCGTGCTGTCTGAACCAATCGGCTGTTTCATAATAATGCTCGTCCATACGGTCGGCAAGCTCCTCATGTTCATTCGCCCAATTCCATGCAAGGTCATTTGAACTTCCGCTTGACGCAGTACCTGACGTTGTTACAAGGTTAATATCGGGATATTTTTCGTGTATCTGCTTTGCAAATTCTTCATATCTTTCAAAGTAAATATCGCCGTACTGCTCATTTCCGATACCTATGTACTTCATATTAAACGGCTCTTTATGTCCCATTTGAATACGCTTTTGCACCCATTCATTACTTTCATCAGTACCGTTTGCAAATTCGATAAGGTCAAGCGCATCGTCAATATACGGCTGTAATTTGTCCATAGGAACAAGGTGTTCTTCGTCCGTTGCACTTCCGCTGCGGACTTGACACGCAATACCGCAATTCAAAATAGGAACAGGCTCCATCCCCAAGTCCTCGCACATTTGGAAATACTCATAAAAACCAAGTCCGTAAGTCATCATATACGGCTCTGTCGCAGACGGATTCCATATGTTTATCATTTCCTTACGCTCCGACACATCACCGATTGTATCTTTCCAGTTCCAAGCCGTATCCATTGTCTGTCCCTCAACGGCACAACCTCCCGGAAAACGCAAGAATTTAGGGTGCATTGCTTCAAGCTGTTCCATCAAATCCTTACGCAAGCCGTGTCCTTTGTATGTATCCTCCGGCATAAGCGATACCATATCTACGTCAAGGTCACTGTCGCCTGTATTTGTAACAATAATTCCGCTGCCGTCACTTTCAAGTTCTTCGTCGGCAGTGAATGTAACAGAATACTTTTTCCAATCGTCTTTTGAATCACATTTTATAACGGCAGTAGCCTCATTAAAAGGTTCAACCTCAAAACTAAACTTATTCTCATCTATTACAATTCCCAACGACACCGTCAGTTCACCCTCGCCGCGTGCATATACCGAAAAATCATATTTTTCGCCATTTTTAAATTCCATTCCGCTGAAAGATGTACCTTTATCACAATCCCATTCGGTTCCGTCATAAAAACCGTCATTACAAATCATTTCACCTTTCGGAATGGTAATATATGTAGGATTATTTTCGTTCATCGGTTTATCTGTTTTAACCTGTATATTTTCGGCGGTATAATATTTGCCGTCCTCTCTGTTAGGCTCTTTATATATTGAATACAGTCCCCAATTATATAAATGTCCTTCTTTTTCATCACTCTTTTCAAAAGAACGGTTTTGCACCATTTCCGCATAAAGTCCGCCGTCTGCGGCAGAGTTAATATCCTCAAAGAACAATCCCCACATATCGTCCGAAACGTCCTTACTTCTGTCCGAAGCGTCAATATCAATCGAATAAGGTTCTTCCTCACTGCCCGTCACATACAGTGTATACTCTCTGTCTACACCGCCGTATGACTGCACAAGTGTTACTGTTTCGGCGGTTTTATTATGCTTAACCGCACCTGTTTCGGTGTTTATAAGTCCGAGATTATCTGTTTCATTCCACACAATACCGTCCGCCTGCGGCAAAATTATACTGTCACCCGTCACAATCTGTTCATCGTTTATCGCATATGAATCAAGCATAACATCGGCATTTATTTCACCGTCAGACATAACTTTTAATATTTCATCCTGTGAAAGTGCGCTGTTATAAACTCTGAAATCGTCCACTACTGCTGACAAATATGCGTCACCGTCATAGTGCGATTTACCTATATAGTTAGCAGTATTTGTAAGTTCGGATATATCCTTTATACCCGACTTACTCTTTATAAGTCTGCCGTTTCTGTAATATGAAACGGTATCGCCTTTAATTGTTATCGCATAGTTTACCCATTCTTTTGCGGTTTCCTGCGTACAATCCATTGTATCAACGGTTGCACCGTTTTTTATCTCCACTCTTGAAGCACCGCCGCTGTACGGTGCAAAGAAAAAGTTTTGGTTTGAGTCAGTACCCAAATCGAAAACTCTGCCCCATGTTGTGAATTTATTAATCTTCACCCACGTTGTAATAGTCATATCGCTTGACAGAATATTATCCGGCAACTCGGCATAGCCGTCCGTACCGTCAAGCAAAAGACCTTTACCCTTGTTACCGTCATCAGTTACACTTGCACCGCCCGACAGTTTTAATTCATTCTTGCCGTTTTGGTCGGCAAGCTGTTTGTTTCCGTCAAACGTGTACTGTAAAACGGGTTTCGGTACATTTTCCGCCGCAATGCTCACACACGGTAATGACGTAAACGTCATTGCCAACGCAGATACCACTGCAATAAGTTGTTTTTTCATAATTTCTCCCTCTTTTTATATAAATTTTATTTGTGACTTCTGTAAATACATTCCGCAACATATTGTTCCAATGCATTCCAATCTTCAATACGTCCTTCTTTTATCGCCAAGTCAATCTCCGCAACTCGCCTTACCATCCAAACAAGCGAATCCTCCGAAAAGCCTTTTGCGCTGTTTATATATTTTCTTGCAACGAACAACGGAACGCCTATTTCCGATGCCACCTCAGCTTGTGGCGCACCGTTCATTAATTTTACACGAAGCATTTTTTCAAATGTCGAAAGCATTAAATATATAAGCGTAAACACATTTTCTTTGACCGTTTTTAAATCGGCAAGCGTTTCCATTGCCTTTTGTGTATTGCCGAGCATAATCGCGTCAGTAAGTTCAAAAACGATAACTTCCATTGACTTTGAAACAACTCTGTCAATATCGGTTTTATATATTTCTTCGTCACAAAAATCAATCAGCTTTTTAATTTCATTATTAATGTTCGCCAAACCTCTGTCACATATGGTTATAAGGTAATACGCATTTTCTTTTGAAATCTTCTTTTTTGCGTTCAGAAATTGCTTGACAACCCACGTCACAAGGTCAGCCTCGCTCAAATAAGTAAATTCAACCACTGTTCCGACCTTTGCCGCCGCCTTATACAAAGCACTTCTTTTATCAACCGCCGTTTCATCGAAAATCACGACTGTATCGTCAGATATTCTTTTAAACTTTTCGGTCCAAAATTCCTTTTTTTCTTCTGTCGATGCCTCATCTTTTCCGCTTTTCAACTGAAAAATACCGCTATCCTTAATGTGTATCAGCTTTTTATCCGTCATCATCGGAAAGCTTTCCCATGCGTCGTCATATTCCGAAAACGCAACGTCACGGCCTTCAATTTTTATGTGGTTAAAGTCTGGAAAACCGCCGTCCGGAACGCAGTCTTTTACCCTATTAACGTACATTTCACGCAGGTAGTCCTCCTCACCGTAAAACACATATAAAGGTGCTAAAACACCCTCTTTAAGCTGTTTTTTCAGTTTTAACAAATTTCCGTTTTTCTTTTCCGCCATTCTTATCTCCTATTATATATATCCGTTTCGGCACTGCCGTTTTTATGTATTATAAATTTTATATCGCCGTCATAATCAGTACGAAAAACCTGTGCATTTTTCAGTCTTTCAAGTACATCGTCATTCGGCAAATTATATGGATTATTCTCACCGACGCTTATAACCGCATATTCGGGAGTTAATTTTTCAACCCATTCTTCACACGTTGCGGTATTCGAGCCGTGATGTGCAACCTTTAACAAGTTCGTTTTGCCTGCTTTTCCGTCATCAATCAAATTCTTTTCGGCAAATGATGACATATCACCCGTAAATGTTGCAGAAAAACCGTTATACTCGACGTAATACACATATGAAGTATCATTTTCATCATCACTTAACCCTGTCTTATTTGACGGAGGAATAATTCTTATTGTCATTCCGTTATTATAAGTAAGAAGTGTTTCCTGTGAAATGTAATGCACTGTCGTGCCGTTTTCCCTTGCGGTATTTTCAAGTGCCGAACGCCATTCACTGCCCTCCATATTATCGGGCAGAAATAAATTTCTTACCTTTATATTCTCCATTGCCGCTATAATTCCCTGCACATGGTCTTGATGATAATGACTTACAAACGCACTGTCTGCCTTTGTTATCCCCTCTGTTTCAAGATAATCAAGGTACACCTTTTCACCGGGGTTGTAATCAGAATACGAATTACCACCACCGCCGTCTATAAGCACATTAAATCGGTACGGTGCTTGAATTACCGCACCGTCACCCTGACCGACATTGACGAATGTAATTTCCACATTATTTGTACTAATCACTTCGCCTATTACATACGAAGTCATCAATGCCGCCAAAACAAAAATCGCAATACGCATTTGACTGTTTTTCTTCTTAATATATTTCACTCCGCAGACAACGGCAAGAGTGTATATAATAAGTAATAACAAATTCGGTTTTGCGACTGTACGCGATACAAGACCGAATTTATATGAAATTGTCGGCACAAGTTTTAGTATAAACAGCACGCAATCAACCGCCTGTTTAATCAGCGGTGCGGTATTGAATATCGCAAACATTACAAGCAAAATCGGTGCAAGCACCATAATCACCGACACGCAAGGCAACATTATTATTGACAAAACAATCGAATATATAGAAACGGCACCGAAAAAGTACGCCGAAACAGGCAAAAGTCCGATTGTACAAATTACGCCTATCGCAAAAAGTCTGCGAATGTATTTTATATGTATAAATTTAAGTTTACCGTGCACACAGTCGTAAAAGTAATATATCATAATTGCCGACAGTACCGACATCACAAATCCTGCGTCAAACAGCATTATCGGATTTGCCGCCCCGACCGCAAGCAACGTTATACCGACTATATCCGGATAATATTTACGTCCGAATTTACTTTCGGTAAATATTATTACCGCTATCATCACAGCCAATCTGACCGAAACGGTATTGTTTGCATTTGCGAAAGCATATATAATAAGAAGAAACACCGTCAAAATATCGCGTGTCCTCTTTTTAAATATGCCCAAAACAAGCGTTATTAAGGACATTAAAAGCATTATATGAAGATACGAAGAATAAAAATATCTTTTCGTACCCGTTTTGGTAAGTATCTTATCAAAATCGTCCGAAAATTCTTTTTTATCCCCTATCAGCACAGCTTTCATTATCGCATTGTAATCGCCCTTGTAATGCTTGTCAATTAATTTTGAAATTGAGTTCTTAAACGAATTGTTAATCGCATATGGTGAATAATCTTTTATCACTTCGTCCGAAAGTTTAACTTCACTGCTGTATGATTTAAAGAAAATCCCCAATTTTTTATAATATTTCTTATAATCAAAGCCATTTCTATTCAATTTTTCAGGAAGTTCGTCGATAAATCCGCCGAAAGTTACGGTATCACCGTATTCCGGCTTATTATCGGAAGTAAGAAGGATTTTATCCCTTACCTTTTCGTTATTTACTTTACGCACATCGATTACATATCGTACATTTTCATCTTCTTCACTGTCCTGCGGTATCTCGCACACACGACCGACGACAGTCACATACCGCCCTTCATACTTATACAAATCATGTGCATTTTCGCTTACTTGGGCGTTGCAAAGAACTGTGCCCATAACAAGCGCCGTCATCATAACAAGTATTTTTGTATTGAATTTATGTTTAAAAACCGACACAACTGTCAATACCATTATAAGGGACAAAAGAAAAATTAATGCAAACGCAATGTCTATGCGTTCGTAAATATACACCCCAATCGAAAAGAATACGGCGATTTTAATATATTCAACCATATTTCTTACTCCTTGTATGCTTTAATTATATCAAATCGCAGTTTTCTTTACAACGGCAATGTAACTTTTGTAATCTTTGTAACGTGTTTGTAATATAAATGCACCGATTTTTACAAAGAAACATACTTTACGCGTAATCTGCCTGTAATATTAGGCTGAAATTCTGTAATTTTTGAATTATTTGAATTTTGTACACTTTTACATTATTTCACCTACAAAACGTACTGTTTATGCGACATATTGAACATTTTACCCCTTGTTTTATGTTACAAAAGCTACTGTTTTGTTACTGAATTGTTACAAAAAGAATACGATACAATTAAAAAAGTGTTGACAAATGGTTTAATGTGGTGTATAATCCTGTTTGTAATGTTTTAGAAATATATTAGAAATACAAATGCAATTTAAGTAATCGTTGAGAAAAACTTAAATCATTAGGAGGTTTTATTTTATGAAGAACTTTAAGCATTCACTTATTGCTGTAATAGCAGTAGCAATGATAAGTTCACTTGCAGTAGCACAAGCATCCGGCTTAAACAATTCAAAAACAGAAAGAGAACAAAGAATAAATGCGGCAGCAGCAGAGCAGAACATAACAATCGCTCAAAAGGATATTACAGACGCAGTTAAAGGTACTGCCGAGATTTCAACAGAACCTACAGAAACTTCTGCGGAAAATACAGCAGAAGAAAGCGAAATTGCAGCAAAGAGTTTTTACCCTCTTGGCTATGTACTTATCTCAAACGGTTCACTTGACGTAAGAGAAACTCCGTCAGACGAGGCTAACATTATCGACCAAGTTGAAGTATGTACAGAAGTTGAAGTTATGGAAAACTCAGAGGGTTGGTACAAAATAGCTTATAACGGCGGTAAGACAGGTTATGTTCCAAGCGAATCGATAACTCAAGATAAAAACCTTGCAGACGAGGCTAAAAAGAGTTATACTAATTACAGAATTGCTCAAGTTACACTTTCAGGCGAATCTGTAAGAGTACGAAGTGCAGCAAACACTGACGCAGATGTTATAGAAGAACTTTCAGACGGTACTTATGTATATGTACTAAGCGGTGAAAATGATTTTATAAAGATTTGCTACGGTGATGACTATAAAGAAGGTTACGTTATCAATACTTCCCTTCAATTCACAGGCGAATGGATAGAAAAAGACACTATCGCACAAAAGCAACAGGAAATTGCAGACGCAAAAGCAGCCGCTGAAAGAGCAGAAAGAATTGCACAGCAAAACGCAGCCGCAGCTAATGCTGCAACATCAGCTCCGTCAACATCTTCACAGTCAGAAGAAACTCAATCAGCTCCGGTGTCATCATCAAAGGGACAATCTATCGTAAACACAGCAATGCAATATCTTGGTGTTCCATATGTTTGGGGCGGTACTTCCCCATCAGGTTTCGACTGCAGCGGTCTTGTGCAGTATGTATGTTCAAAGAACGGTATCAGCGTAAGCCGTGTAGCGGCAGACCAAAGAAATAACGGAACTTATGTAAGTCGTGACAACCTACAACCGGGTGACCTTGTATTCTTCGGTAAGGGCGGAAACATTCACCACGTTGGTATCTATGTAGGTAACGGAAATATGATTCACGCTCCTCAAACAGGTGACGTTGTTAAGATTTCTTCAATCAACACAGAATACCGTATTTCTCAATACGCAGGTGCAGTAAGAGTTTACTAATTCGATTTAATTATACTGTCCTCTCAAAATGAGAGGACAGTATTTTTTTGTGTTATTTTACAGTTAATTATTGACATAAATCTGTTCGATATGATATAATTCGATTATAAATATTGTAAATTACGGAAAAGGAGATGTTGTTATGAAAAAACGAATTATAAGCCTGCTTTCCGCACTTGCTCTTACTGCTCAAATCGTGCCATGCGCTTTGGCTGACAATGACGTGAAAGTGTATGTTAACGATACGGAAATGGTTACAGACGCACCCATAATTATCGAAAACGACCACACACTTGTACCTGTACGTGCAACTTGGAATATCTTGACTACAATGTAGATTGGGACGGTGCCACGCAAAAGGTTACAATCGCAAAAGATGAAACTACATTAAATCTAATAATCGGTGACACGCAAGCAACTCGTGACATCATATATAAAGGTAACACACATAGCTATAAAAATCCTCTTGAAGTCGCACCGCAAATAATCAATGACTCCACATACATTCCGCTTTCCGATGTTGCAAAAGCATTTGCTTTAAACATCACTTGGGACAGCGACAACAGAGAAGTCCACATCACCCAATACAAAAAGGGAGATTTAACTCCGCTAATTGAATTCGGCATTATTTCAGATGACGATTTAAACAAAGGCGAATACATCACAACTCAAGAGGCACTTAATGCAATTAAAAATTTTCAACATTACAATGTAGATGATTTTAAAAATCTTTATATTTACGACTATCTAAAATCATTTGATAATATCAGTGATGAATCAAAAATACTTCTTTCAGTGCTTGAAAGAACTGTATTAACTCTTGACGATATAATTAATATAAATCTTGAGGGCAATCTTACAAATCTGCAAGCACTGACTTATGTAGGAAGATTAACAGGAATTTCATACAGTTCCGACTCAGACAACGTATACGACAGGTCTGAACCGAACGAGATATATGATTATGCTTACCAAAACAATCTTATCGAAAATAAAGATACTTCCAATGCACAATCTCCTATAACAAGGGAAGATTTTTATGACCTGCTAAACAAAGTATTATTCTGTAATCATTACGCAGTCGATGGCGGTATATTCAAAGCATGGAATTGGTATTACAATTTGGCAAGACGTACAAATAATGACTATACTGATAACTATACCGAACCGTCAGTTGTTTCCGAAAAAATATCTCCGAAAATTAAATTTAACAATGATATGTCTGTTGAATGGACTTTGCCTGAAGATTTTGACGGAGAAGTCGTCACAAAATTTCTTGCATATACATCAGACAAGCAATGCAAGAGTATTTACGAAGACGGCGTAACTGACGAATTAACCGCAGAAAATATTATAAAACTCTTTGCGACTTCTTATCCGCAAACGTTTGATTATATCAGATGTATATATTCAGTCGCTGATAACACAAACACATTATATGAATGGTATTTCGATATAGATACAACAAAAATACACACTGTTATGGACAGAAAAGAATTGACCCCGGGTACATTTATAGCTTCAAACGATTGGGATTATAAATCAAAAAACTATATTTCTCTTGATAAGGGCAAATTCAAAACAAATACATATTATTTGGTCAATTCACGTTATCACGACTATGAGCCGGGTGAAGAACTCGATTTTTCCAAGTTTTCCGAGTATGATAATGTTGTATTTACCGTTCCTACCGAAACATCAAAATTCTTTTATGACGAAAACCAAGACCGCTTATCGGATCTTAGTTGTCTAAATACCGACGATGTTCACATTCAAGAAGTCACCGTCACAGGCAATGCAAAATCAGGATTTACAATCCACACTTCCCCAATGTCCGAAATGGCATTCAAATCAGAAGAAGTTGACGAATAATAACTAAAAAACCTAAACCCTTTTGAGTTTAGGTTTTTATTTTGCCTATTGACAAAATTCGCATACAGAGTTATAATAGTTAGCAAGCTAACTATTAGCATACTAATAATAGAGGTGCTTTATGGATAAAAGTTTTCATTATATGATAATGGTAAACCAATCATTGTTTCAAAAAAAGGTATTGGACGCTCTATCCCCCTATAAACTCACAGCAGGTCAGCCGAAAGTGCTTGACTATTTAGGTAAGCATAACGGTTGCATACAAAAATCAATCGCCACAGGGTGTCAAATCGAGCCGGCAACGCTTACCGGCATACTGTCACGCATGGAAGAAAAAAAGCTTATTAAACGTCAAACAAAGGACGGAAACAAGCGTTCTTTATATGTGTATTTGACCGATGAGGGCAAACGACTTCAAGAAATAGTGAATGATACTTTTGAAAAAGTCGAAAATGAGATTTTGGGCGGAATTTCAGAAAGTGAAAAAGAGCAGTTTATCAATACATTTTTTAAAATATGCAATAATATGACAAATACGGAGGAATTACAGTGACAGACAAAACAGAATTAATTAAACGATACATATTTTTACTTGTTGGACTTTTCGTCAACGGACTCGGCGTAAGTTTTATCACAAAAGCCGGACTCGGTACTTCACCGATTACAAGTATCCCCTACACTCTAAGCCTTAGTTTTACGCCGACAGTCGGAATGTTTACGTTGGTTTTTAATATTTTTCTTGTAATTCTTCAAGTAATTCTTTTAAGACGTAATTTTCAACTTCAAAACTTGTTGCAGCTGCCGATTATCGCATTGTTTTCATTCTTCATTGACTTAACAATGTCATTGCTCGGATTTATGCAGCCCGAAACATATGCTATGAAAGTTGTATCACTTATAGTAGGCTGTTTAATTCTCGGTTTCGGTGTGTTTATGGAAATGGTCGCAAACGTTGCAATGTTGCCGGGTGAGGCAACCGTCAGAGCGGTTTCTGATGTGTTCAGTACCGATTTCGGTAAAACCAAAATCGCATTCGATTCGTCTATGACAGTAATTGCGGCAATTTTATCGTTTATAATGTTCAAACACCTTGACGGCGTCCGCGAAGGAACTATCGTTGCCGCTATTCTTGTAGGCTTTATCGCAAGACTTTTCAAAAAATATATCGGCGGAATAGAAAAAATACTTATTTCTTGATTTTAGTCTTGACATTAGAAGATATTTATGGTATTATAATTGGGTAATTTGCCGATGTGGTGGAATTGGCAGACGCGCGGGACTCAAAATCCCGTGATGGCAACATCGTGTGGGTTCGACCCCCACCATCGGCACCACAAACCTTGTAAGCAGTAATGTTTACAAGGTTTTTCTTTTATTCCGACAGAATGTTTGCAAACAAAATTCGCCTGCAAAATTGTATAGGCTGCTACATACTATATCAGACGTTAAATCCCTAATCAAAATCACTGTGGCAATAACCCCACTCACATATTCATCTTTATTTTGAATACCCCAAAACAAAAAAGAAGAACCAAACTAATGGTTCTTCTTTTAAATTGTTATTCTTTTTTAATACTCGCAAGCCGCAAGAAGTATATCATTATATGCCCAATGTGTTTCAAGAACATCACTGAACGGGCAAGTTAATTTTTCAAGAATTTCAGGAGTCATTTTTCTATCAGTAATTCTGTTGATAATCGCAACTGCTTCACTTCTTGTAAGCTTATTATCAGGCAAGAATTCATCATTCACATAACCCGCAACAATTCCCTTTTCTGCCAAGGCATTTATATACTTTTTACACCAATCAAGTCTTGCAATATCGGTAAATTTATCTTCGCCGTCCAACGGTTCAATATTAATATATCTTGCGATTATAGACGCAAATTCTGCTCTTGAAATCATATCTTCCGGACGGCATAAGCCATTTTCATCACCCGAAATATAATTCTTTTCTACTGCGAAATTGATATAATTCTGATACCATGTACCATCGTGTACATCGCTGAACTTATTAGCATATGTTTTATTTACATCAAAGTCACCATCAAGCACCGTCAATATCTTCGCCACTTCCGCACGAGTAATTGTATTATCCGGTCTGAATTGTACCACGCCGTTTTCTTCATAACCGCTTATATACGGTTCATGCTTGGTTATCGGCATTTCCGTTGGATTTGGTGTTTGATTTCCGTCATTCGGTTTAGGCGAATTCGTCGGTTCAACTGTCGTTATCGGCGTTTCGGTCGGAGTCGGTGTAGGAGTAGCTGATGATCCTTTATTTCCTCCGCTTGATCTCTTCTTTGTTATCGTTACATAATACTTATGTTCTACACCATATTTATTTTTCACTGTGTAGACAACAGGATTTTTTTCTGAATCTGTAAAGTCCTGCGCACCTTTTGGCGAATAATCGTCACCGTGTATTTGCAAAACAGGTTCAACACTGTTAAGCTTTGCACTTGACTTCAACACCAATTTTACATTATCGTCTTTATACTCTGTTTCACCGTACTGTCCGTCAACAGTCAAGCTCTCCAAATACGGATCATCACCAACACGTTCAATATGTACCGTATAAGTTACATCTTCATCGGCTGCCGATGAAAGTGTATACTTAACAGGATTGTCCAAATTACTGAAATCCTGCGCGGTATCGGCACTCGGTGATATTTCATCAGCGTCAAACGTGATTTGCGGTGTCACAGATGATAAATCATAGATATACGGTGATGATATATATATATCCGTACCATCTATCTTCGTTTCACCCTCTTGCACATCAGGCAATGTAAATTCAGTTATCTTACGAGTCGTACGTCTTGGAACTGTGATTTTTGTTTCACTTGAATAATTTGTATCAAAACCATCTATAACAAATTCAATTCTGTATTCCTGCTCACTTTCAGTATTGTAGTTAGTAGGAATATTAAGAGTTGCTGTTGCTGATTTATCTTCAAATGAAATTGTTTTTCCTTCTATCTTTGCACCACCGCTTATAGGCACTGCATACACCTTTACATCTTCAAAGAATATACCGTTCAAGCCTACTGTTACAAGTCCGCCCTTAAACGTTACCGGTGAAGTATAACTTACCTCGTTAATAGTAGGTTTACCATCTCTTGAAATATGTACAGTGTATTCTCTGTCCACATCATCCGCCGCCGATACCTTGTATACAAGTGACTTTGTTTCGTTATCAAAGTTCTGCTCCCCTTCCGGCGCATAACTGTCACCGTCAATTCTGAGATTCGGTGTAAGCTTGCTTATGTCAGTATCATACTGTACTTTTACATAAACATCCTTATCCTGTATATCAGCACTGCCAACTTGATTTTGAACATAGAAATTAGTTATAGTCCTCGTCTTACGTCTCGGAACTGTAACAGTTTTTAGCGGAACATACGATACATTTTCAAATCCGTCAACATCAAATACCAATGTATAATTCTTTGAATTTTCAGTATCATCATTTTCAGGCATTGTTATACTTGCAGACGCACTTCTGAAACCGTCCGTTACATCGCCGACAACTGCATCATGGCATTCAATCTTGCTATTTCCGTCCTCCGATACGGCATAAACTTTCATACTTTCGTTGAAAATACCTGACATTTCAACCTTAACATCACTGCCCTTAAATGTTTCGGGAGCATTCGAAACCGATACACTTGTTATTGTCGGCATACCCGAACGCTTAACTGTTACAGTATATGTTTTTGAAACACCTCCGTCACCTGTCACGGTATATTGTACAGGATTTGTGAAATCCTGTGTTCCCTTTGGTGTGTAATCCTTACCGTCTATATCAACTTTAGGCGTCAACGCCGTTAAATCAGTCGTATAAGGCATATACAATGTTATTGTATTGTCGTCATCATTGATTTCGGCGTCCTTAGTCTGGTTGTTAATTCTAAAGCCTGTAATTCTACAGCTTTCTTTACGCGGTACTGTAACAATTCCCGACAAACCGATTTGCTGTTCTCTGCCGTTAATCGTTATTTTAAAGTCATATTTCTTATCCTCACTTGTATCATTTTGAGGTAATGTAACTTTACCGATTGCATGACCTCCGTAGCCGTCATATTCAAGCATTACCTTTTGAGTTTTTCCGTCACCGCGAGGTACTGCAACAACCTCCATTGTATCCTTAACCTCATCATCTCTTAAATACGGTATAAACTGACCTGTTATATCAACTGTTATATCAGTATCATTAAATGTTTTAGGTTGATTTATGTTTACGTTGTTTACCTTTGCAACGCCTTCTCTCAATACATTGATTTGATATACATTTTTTGTTCCGTCCTCTGCAATGACGGTGTATTCTTTTGTACTGTTCAAATCCTGTGCGTCTGTAGGTGTATATGATACACCTGTATGACTTACTTTAGGTATTACATTGTTTAAATTCGTGTTGTACGGTACATACAAGTACAACTTATTTCCGTTTCTTGAAATTTCACTTTGGTTTTCCGAAACAACAAAATCTGTCAATTCTTTTCTGTTCGACTTTCTTTCCGGAACGGTAAGCGTTGTATTTCCAGACAAATCCTGTTTTTCACCGCAAGCACTTACAGATAATTCATAAACTCTCTTTGTATCATTATCATTCTTCGGAACATTAAGCGTAGCAATGTAATTACCGGTTTCGTCAACCTGTGCGATTGCAGTTGATATACCGCTTCCTTCAGATTCGCCGCTTACAAGTTTTGCACTTACGGTAATTGTTTTTTCATGGTTTAGTGCATTTGCCGCATTATCAAGATTATCACCGTTAATCCGAACCTGTACTCTGCTTTCCGAGTTTTGTTTAGGGTCTTCAAACGTTATGCTGTTCACTTGAGGTGCTGCCTGTTTTTCAACATGAACAGTATAATCCTTAGTTGTAACCTTATCCTCCGCTGTAACCGTATAAACTACATCAGATGTAAAGTCCTGCTCTGTAGCCGGCGAATATGTCGCATACATATCTTCAAGCTCAACATTCGGCAGCAATGATGTAATATCCGCGTCAAAAGGCATTGTAATGCTTATATTTTTACCTTGTTCGCCCGATATTTTTGTATCGCCTATTTGATTATTGATTGTAAAATCATTTATACCGATAAGTCCGCGCTCTTTTCTCGGGACTCGTATAGTTGAATTAACACTTGTTTGTTCGGTATCGCCGATTTTAGCTTTTAATGTATATATTTTATCCTCTGTATCGCTTGTATTTTCAGGAATATTGATTTCTGCCGTATATGTATCAACACCGTTTACAAGGTCATATGTTGCCTCGACAGGATCAAGTCCGTCATCAGAATAAATATATACCTTTCTGTTATTCTCGTTTTCCGCATTCTTTATACTGCTCAATGCACGTCCTATTATTTTTACCGTAACGGTAGAAGCCGCACTTGATGTTGGGTTTCTAAGGCTCAGAGATGTAATCACCGGAGTTGCCTCTTTATATATCTTAATCATATAATCGGCAGTCGTTGTACCGTCTTGAGCAGTTACCGTATATTTTGTTCTCGCATAGCCGTTTATATCAACAGTATATTGTATCGGTTTACCTTGGTCATTTGAAATTCTTCCGCCGATATATGTAAGTTTTGAAGGCGTATAATAATCTTGATACTCATGATCATATGGCATATAGACCGTGATTGTATGACTGTCTTCCGATTCATAAATTGTACTTTGACCAAGCTGACCGTCTATTTCAAAATTCGTTATACTGCACACACTTTTATCATAATCGACTATTAAGTTATTTTTAAGTTTTGTTTCTTTATTCTTAACATCATAATATACTTCATAGACAACAGGTTTTTCTGCACTTTGGTTTTCCGGAAGAGTTATCGACGCAACATAATTGCCGTCTGAGTCTTTAATAACGTCACTTTCCAAAACAAGAGGAATATCCTCCAGGCTCTTTACTCTTATTTTAACGTTGCCTATAATTGACACACCTTTAACAGTAAAGTCAACTTTACCGCCTTTATTGTCTTTTTGCGAGCTGTCATAAGTAACCGACTCTACATATACGGAATATAAAATTCCTTCTGCCATTGCACTGTCAACTTCTATTGTACCTGAATAATCATCTTCGCTATAGCCTACACTCATATTATATGAACCGTTAGGAACCATTAAGCACAATATATGGTCGTCGCCAATATAATAATCTGTATCTTCATATGTACAAATATTTTCTGTTCCCTTTGCACCATTCAATGTTGCTTTTACTTGATAAAGATTATCTCCGTTCGCATTTTTAACTGTTGATGTACTGTTTTCGGCAATATTAATATATGTCTTGCTGTCTGTAATAAATTCACCGTCACCACCGACTGCAGTTCCGGTAACAGCCGTAAGATTTGTCGGTACACCTGTTATTGTCAGCTTCGTATTCGCCTCGGTATTTACTGCATTTGCACCTATTCCGCCTTGAACATCAAGCAGATTGGCAAGTGGATTTGTTTCTGTTGATTTTATAGTAGGCTGTGGATTGTTTGAATATGAATTTTTTACAGAAATGGCATTACCCATCATTGATCTTAATGTACAGTTACCGTCTATTGTTATATCAACATTTCCCATAATATTTATCGGAGTAGCAGAATTAGACATTTTTATGTCAAGATTCTTCAATGTAACAGGCGGAAGTTTCGTTGCCGAATCAAGGTTAACTATATTTTCTGTTGATGTTCCCATTATTACATATCCTAAATCGTTGGTTTTATATTGTACACCGCCATAGGTTACATAAAGATCAGTTACATAAACACTGCCATTTGAAACATCATAAACATCTGCTTGCTTTTCGGTATGTTCTGAATCCAAAGTAAGATTTACAGTATACGTCACTTCACTCTTATCGTTACCCGTTATTTTATACGTTGCTGATGTTGTATTATTAAATTTCATTGCATCTTTTTGAGTAAATGCACCGATAAATTCTATGTTAGGTGTAATATTTTTCAATATGATGTTATAAGGTACTTTTACAGAGATTACTCTGTTCTCATTATCTATAACAGTATCCCCGATTTGACCCGGAATTTTGAAAGAAGAAACACTTATCTCTGTATTGTTTGTACAATTAAATGTATTCTTTGACATCGAATCAACTTTTGAATATCTGTAATATGTTGTACCGTTTTTATATACACGAATCCATTGATTTCCGGCATTTGCATACAAATACAACTTACCGTTTTTGTCTGTACGTGTTTTTATTTTCTTTTCTGCACCTGTATCATTATCAGAAACAAGTGAGTATTCAACATCTTGCTCATCTGTTATTCCGTCAACCGTTGTTTCTACCAAATACTGATTATACTTAGTTGCAGGAATTGTTCCGGAATTATTAAACGCATCAAATGATGGGTCATTATTTGGTGTTGTTCCGAGAGTTGCGTCTACACTTCCGCCATTGATTGTAATAGTGCCGTACGGAGTCTTATTTCCACCGTTACCGATGCCGTAACCTGAGCCGTTACCGACAGCTTTAACATAACCGCCGTTTACAATGACATTTCCGCCTCGGCCGCTTGTTCCAGATGCACTGCCTGTACCGCCTCCGATACCTGCCGCATTACTTTCAGAATCATCATCGGCATATGCGTAAACATTACCGCCGTTGATAAGTACGTTGATACCCGAACCGTCCTTACCGCCTCCGATACCGGCACCGCCATTTCCGCCATAAGCATATACAGTACCGCTGTTTACAGTAAATTGCTTCATATCGCCTATACCGGCGCCGTTTGCAGACTTAAATGTTATAACACCGTCATTATCACCCGAATCTTCAACAATAAGTTTTGAAGTAGCCGTTATACCTCTTACCGCCGCAAGATTTACAGATTGTGACTCAATTTTATTTGTGCCTTTCAGTCTAAGGGTCAGCTCAACATCGTCACCTATCGTCAATGCATTGTTTATAGATGAACGAGATAAAATATTAATATTATCTAAAACAATGGTAGGATTTGCACCCTGTACCACTTCAATTACATTACTTGTTTGACTTGTTGATTGAACTATATATATTTCCATATTCTTTGGAATATCATAGCTTGTTGTACCAACCGTAACTGTTACCATATCATTATTATCATTGTTTTTTGTTATTTTGATATTTCCTTTTGAAATATCAAACTGCGATTTATCATCACCCGTCAAAGAAATATCTTTTGAATTATTAAAAATATATCCATTTAAAGTTGCTGTTACCTTAACACGAATTTTATGAGTTCCCTGCTTATAATGTGCAACTATATATCCGTCCACAACTTCTGCCAAATCACTGCTTATTGCTGTTTCATTTTCGTCAGCTGTTGTTAATGTATATGTACAATTAAGAATATGAGTAGGATAAGTACAGTCACTTGATTTTTCAAAATCAGTTGTTAATTTGATTTTTGTCTGTCCGACAATTTTATTTACAGTTATTTCATCAGGTACAGATAATTTAATTGATGAATTTGCATCTGTACATGTACAGTCTGAACCCGAATATTCTGTCAGTGTTGTTTGGTTTTCTATATCGTCTGTACGATATATTTTACCGGCATATGTTACGGCATAGCCTGTTGTACCTTCTGTTACATATACATACAGCTTTGCTTCGCTGTCTGTTACTGTTTTCCATGAGCCGACAGTAACTTCTTTATTTGCCATTTCAACTGCATCCGGCATTGTCAGAACTACTTGTTTAAGTTTATTTCCATCCTTATCTTGAACTTTGTCATAATCTGTGCTTCTGAACGTACCATCTACACTGCCGCCGTTTATGTATATATTATTTACACCAAATTGTTCTGTTGTGGGAGTCATTCTTCCCGGTCCTATGGAATAAGTCACCGAATCACCGGCTGTTGCTTTAATATATCCGCCATTTACGATAATCTCCGCATTAGACTGACGCTCCACACCGCCTATGGCTGTTCCGTATCGTCCTGCACTTGCATTTATGATACCGCCGTTTATTTCTATTGTACATCCGCTGACATTACCAGATGTTCTTATACCTCCGCCTATAGCTGTACCTTTCATTCCTCCGACAGCATTAATAGTACCGCCGTTTATTATAATCTTACCATGTAATTGATTTAGATTCGCACCGATTCCCGATGCTTGTGCAGTACCTGTTACATTAAGAATACCATCACCGTCAACAGTCAAAATCGAATAATCCGACTCTATACTATTTGCTGCCACATTAATACCTGCCTTACCGCTTTTTTTAGCAATAACGGTATTTGTGCCGTTTATGTGCAAATTAACAACTGCACCGGATTCAATTATAATAGGCGAACTTGTTGCAGACGTCATCGTTACATTTTCAACCGTCAAATCCGCCGTTACACCTGTTTTTACCGTCACAATATTTGTAACATCAACAGAACCGATATAATATGTACCGTCTGTATTAATAGTCACATCACCGTTTTGTAAATCTGAACTTAGATCTGTTCCGTCTGTCATAGGTGCAACATCATTTTTATTTATATTTTCAGTATCCTTTGAATTATCCAACGGTACGTTTGTAGCCGCTATATTTTCTTCCGTACTTTTTTCATTCGGAGATGAAGTTGCCAAAACCTCAGTCTGCTCCGAATTGATTTCTGTTTTGATTTCATCAGCCGACACCGCAAAATTCAATGTCGGTAAAAGCATTGATAAAGCCAATATTATAGAAACCGCTTTTCTTTTCATTTTAATTCCTCTTTTCATATATCTTAACAATGTATAGTTATCCTTATTATATATTTTATAATACCACAAAGCACTTGAAATTGTCAATATTATACACTGAAAACGACTGTTTTTAACACCGTTTCTCAACATTTTTAACAAAAAAGAGTTATGACAAATCAACTCCAAAATTGTTTCATCATAACTCCAATGTCAAATTATAACCAAGGATAATAAGCTTCCAATCTTACAGAGAATCTGTTTCTGATTGCATTAACATCATTATTGTCAATCCTGCCATCCTTGTTTACATCCCAAATACGCGCTTGTTTTACGCCGTTCGCATCAGCATCCTTACCAACAAGATTATTTGCATCAATACCGTTTACTGCGCCGTCACTGTTGACATCACCTATTCTTCTGTCCACAACTAACAAATATCTCTCCATAGTTGAATCGTTGATTTGATATGTAACCTTATACAAGCCTTCTACTCCTGATACGGCATTAACCGTTCCTTTTATAGTATCAGATGTCGAACCGTCATTTATATTCACGCCCGGATCAACAAATTTATCAAGACCGCTTGTTATTACAGTATATTCATTACTGTCTGCATCAATGTTATTTATAGGATTATACGTAATATCGGCACTGCAATCCTTCGGCAAATAGTTTTCACTGAATTTGTGATTTGCCTTTAGGTAATCCAACGCTTCTTTCTGCCATTCCGCATCATGCGTCGTATCCTTATAAATCATAGCAGCCGGTGAATTACCCAAATTAAATGTATATGTAACATTAACAGTCATTGTTGCACTGAAAGAATTATCTAAAGTATAGTTGCTGTTTGCAAGTTCAATTACTATATCATACACACCTGCATTTGTAACACTGTTAAGTTTTGTTTCGGTATCACGTTTAACATATTTTACGGAATACAAATCCGATGCTAAAGCTTCAGTCGGTGTAACCTTTGCGGTATGTTCGTTACCGTCATAATCAACTACATTGTCTGTAACCGTAAAATTAACTGTTTTCGGCGTAACCGTTATTGTTTTCGATGATGTTTCATCTGCAATATAGTTGCCGTTCGGGAAAGTAATTATTATATCATATACACCGACATCCGTAATTTCAGTCAAGTCAGTTTCTGTACCTTGCTTACGGTATGTTATTGTATATTTACTGTCATCATACGGTGCGTCAACCGTCATATTCGGTTTGTGCGTCTTTCCGTCATATACCCAGCTTTCATCCGTTGTAAAGTGACCCGATTGCGGACTTATTGTAAGTTTATTATCATAATCATTTCCGATTGAATACACTTTATCATTATCAAGTGTAATTTTTATCGTATAAACATCTGCATCGGTCGGATTTTCTACAGTTTCACCCTTTGAATTAGTATATGTAACTTTATATCCAATATCTGCGGGATCGGAAGAAACAGTTGCCTTATGACTGTTTCCGTCATATGTAAACGATGTATTTGTTACCGTAAAGTTTACATTTTCGCCTATGATTTTAATTGTACATTCGTCATATATCGTTTCATAGTTAGGGTTTGTTGTATGCACCCTTGCAGTATATATACCGCTTGAAACAGGCACATCGGTTGTGTATTCACCGCCGTTTCTGCTATACTCAATAACATATCCTGCCGCAGGCGGTGTTACCGTTACGTCAGCTGCCGTAAGCGGGTGAGGTAATTGGTCATATTGATATTCTTTGTCACCGCTTAATGAAATTGACGCACCTTGACGTTCAATTTGAATATGCGTATCACCCTCACGTTCCGATATGATACAACCCGATACATAAACATCAATATAATATGTTCCGGCATCTGTTACCGACGAAAGATTATCTTTACCGTATCTTATAATCGGTACAACGTCTGTCAGTTCATCACCGTTCATATCATAACATTTAACTGTCGCTGTATAACTGTTTCCGTCATATATAATATTCTTGGGAGCAGTTACATTAATCTTGATAGATCTCGCTCTTATATTAATCTTAAATGTAACATCTCTGTATGTACCGTCTACATTACTTATACGGATATTCATATTAGCATAATATCCGGCACTTGTCGGAGTACCCGTTATTGAACCGTCCTCGTTGACAGTAAGACCTGTTGGTTTAAAACCCGATATAAATTCAAAACTATATCCGTCATTGCTTCCGCCGCTCATTGTTATTTGTGCTGAGTACGGCTTATATGCCTCACCCATAGGAAGCGACGTTGTATCTACACTAAAGTCAGCTGCATGAGCACATACACCTGCCATAAGCATTGCTATCATTATAATCAAAAATGCAGATATTTTTTTCATTTATTACACCTCTTTTCCGTTAAATCAATTACACAGCTTATTATTTTAATTGTTATTGCATTTCCGAAAGCATTGTCCAAAGATACGGACAATGCCATTGGAAATGCAATAACACAGGGCGATAACCGCCCTGTGTCATTACATTGCTTTATTTATCGCATTTATTATAATTCGATATTTATTAAGCAGCAGGAGTTGCTTCAGGAGCTGTTGTCTTTTCAGGAGCAACAGTTGCTTCAGGAGTTACTGTTGTTTCAGGAGCAACAGTTTCTTCGGGAGCTGCTGTTTCTTCCGGTTTTACTGTAGGAACTACTGCATTTGCGCCAACCTTTCTTTCATTTACTGCAAGAAGAATGTCTGCCTCTGCCCAGTGACCTGCAATGTCATTAGGAGTAAATGTTACGATTGGTGTTGATTCTACAAGAACTCTGTTGATAATTGCAACAGCTTCAGCTCTTGTTAGCGGTGAATATGGACCAAATGTACCGTCTTCATAACCTGAAACGATGTTCTTGTCAGCTAAAGTTTCAATGTAATCCTTAGCCCAATCATTTTCAGTTACATCTGTGAAGATGTTATTGTATGAAATCAAATCATATCTTTGAGCTCTTGCGATAACTGCACTGATTTCGCCTCTTGTGATTGTATCCATAGGTCTGAATGTACCGTCTTCATAACCGCTTAATACATCCTTATCTTCAAGATAACCAATGTACTTGTTGAACCAAGCGTCTGAATCAACGTCAGGGAATGATGCTTGATACATACCGTCAGGTAGATCGTCACCATAGCTTAGTCTTGCAATCATAGCTGCAAGTTCGCCTCTTGTGATGTTGTTATTTGGTAGGAATGAACCGTCATCATAACCTGAAGCGTATGGCTTTGTATATTCTGTGTTGATTACAGGTGCTTCTGTCGGCTTAACTGTTGGTACAGGTGTTGGTGTTGCTGTAGCTTCTTTAACAGTTACAGGAATATTCTTAACTACGCCGTTAACCTTAACCTTAACAGTTGCTGTACCCTTACCAACCAATGTGATGTTACCGTTTTCGTCAACAGTTGCTACATCTTCATTTGATGATGTCCATGTTGGTTTAGCTGTTGAGCCTGTTACAGTAGCTGTAACTTTAATCTTATCACCTACAACACCGGAAACAGTATCCTTATCAAGTTTAATTGATACGCTGCGTCCGCCGCCGCCGCTACCGCCGCCGGCTGTTTGAGACATATAAAGTGTAGTTTCTGTTGAAAGTGTGAATGGATATGTAATAGCTGTCTTACCTGCAAGATCTGTGAAGTATGCCTTGAACTTGCTTGGCTTAGCTGTAAGAATCTTTGTATTAATATCGTTATCACTTGTTGCTGATGTCTCGTTTGTATAGATTTCAGCAAGTGGGCTTGTTGAAGTATTTACTTTGTAAACTACAAGGTGGTTCTTGTATGTTGTAGCGTCTGCTGTTGATGCAGGAGATGCTGCAAGTGTTTCTGTAGCCTTATATCTTGCAGAAACAGTATATGCCTTACCATTTTCAAGACCTGTAAATGTTGTTCCTGTCTGCCAATCTGTTCCGTTAATTGAATATTCAATATTATCACCCAAAGGACCTGCTACAACAATGTTGTTTGTCTTTTGGTTAACACTTACTGTTGGAGCTACAGGAGCCACTTGTGTACCTTGAGTAATCTTACCTGTTCCTTCAACTGTCGTATTTGCATCTATTTCTGTTTTACCGTCATCTTTAACCAATACATAGTTGCCTGATACATCTTCTTCACCTTCTCCGACCTTAGCGAACTTAAAGTCTGAGAATGTTACCTTTTGAGCGTCACCAACTTGTTCAGGTGTAGCAAATTCAGCTTTAAATGTTAGCTTAACCTTATCAGCATCAGTAGCTACAATAGCATCTGTTGGTAATGTTGCTGATGCATTTACATTATTATCACCATATGCTTTTGATGCCTCAAATGTGATGTCTGAAAGTTTGATTGGTTTTTTCTTTGCTGTTAGAGTAATTGTCTTAGTCTTTGTTGCTACGCCTTCTGTGTATGATACTGTTATTACTGTATCTCCATAAGGAAGCTTTGCAGTCTTATCAAATTCGTTACCGTCTTTATCCAATAGCTTGTAGTTTGTAACAGGAGCCTTTGTTGCTGAAGCACCTGTACCATATACTGCATTAACTACCAAACCGCCAAAGTCAGGTGTCAACTCAGGATATGTGTATGTTACCTTTGTAGGACCTGAAATTTCGATATCTGACATAGCGTCTTGAGTTACGCTACCCTTAACATTTACTGTTGCAGGAGTGAATGAATAGTTAGCTGCATCTGTACCTGTAAGAGCCTTTTCTGTAACTGTCACATCAGGAGTACCCGGTGTCTTTACATCATTAGCTGCATATTTATATGTAAATGGAAGTGTTACGTTATCTCCATCAACTATAGATGAATTATCATTAGTTAGTACCAATGAGCTATCAGCAGTTACATCAGCTGTAGCATTAGGGTTAGCCTTAACTGCAGGAACTTTTATAGCATCAGCATTAACTGTAAGAGCCTTTGCTGTAATTGTTGCAGCTGTCTTAAGTGTACCGTCAGCATTAATCTTATCTGTATCCGGTGCAAATGTGTACTTACCGTTTGTTTCCGGTAGTGTAGTTGTTAGTTTAATCTTCTTATCTGTGCCTACATTTTTATCTGTATATGCAAATGTACCTGTAACTGTGTATGAGTCAGTACCTACAAATGCTGTAGCTAAATCCTTAATTGAAATTGTAGGTAGTGTTTGATCTGCAGGAATAGTTAATCCGCCATCATATACCTTTGTGATTGTTGCGTCTGATACTGTGTAGTAAACTGTCTTTGCAGCTACAGTAATCTTAGCTGATGATTTAAGTGTTTTACCGTCATAGATAAAGTCAACTGTCTTATCTTTCATATCAAGTGTGATAACAGTGTCAGCATTAACTACTGTTTCACCGATTTTAACTGTAATACCGGCTGCTGCCAAATCAGCATATGAGATTTTGCCTGTTGAGTTATCATCATATGTAACATTCAACTCAAGGTCATCTGTCTTAAGCTTATCGCCATATGTATAAGCTGTCTTTCCACCGCTAATTGTTGCACTCTTAATCTTCTTTGCACCAAGTGTAGCAACTAAAACTACAGATTGCGTATTGCTACCTGCATTTGTGTAAACAACGTAAACCTTGTGATTACCATCAAGCATAGCTTCTGTAATCTTTGTGCTTGCTGTTACAGCTGTTGCTGTCTTAGCTTCTGTTTCGCTTGTTGCAATTACAACTTTGTAATTGCTGTCAAAGTTATCATATGCTACATCAGCACCTGTTGTTTCTGATGCTTTCTTAGCTTTTACAACGATACCTGTTGGGTCGAAGTTATCATCTTTGTTGTATGATGTCTTAGCAGCATTGTTTGTTGATGCTGAAATTGTAATATCATCATAATCTGATGTTACTTTAAATGGTGCACTCTTAACTGTTGTATCAGACTTAAGTGCTACTACAAAGTAGTTGTCGCCGTGAGCATATTTGTCAGCAGCTGTTACCTGATCATTAACGGTACCAGCAGAATCAGATTTGTAAATTGCCAAGTCATTACTGACATTTTCAAGGTTTGTAAATTTAATATCAGTAACTGTGTCGCCATTATTCTTTGTTATTTTAGCAACCAAATCCTTGAAGTTGATTGCTGTACCGTCATAAGCAGTTGTAGGAGCTCCGCTTACTACTTCAACCTTTGTAGTCTTAACGTCGCTAACTGTTAATGCACCAAGGTCACATATGTAGTTACCAACGATTGCATATATGTGCTTACCGTTTACATCACTTGTTAGTGTTGCAGGAATAGCAGTCAAGCCTGCATCGTCTGCTGCTGTAATACCTGCTGCACCATACTTATATGTAACAGTATCACTTGTATCAAGATCTTCATGTTTTGCGTCACTAAGGTCATACTGCATAGTCACACCCGGTTTAAATACATCACCTACAAATTGAGTTGATGCCATTGTACCTGACTTAACAGAAATACCTGTTCTTGTTGCTGCACCAGCCGGGAATATGTCAAGATTTGAATCATCCAAGCTCATGATTGACTTGATATTTACTTCTGCTACATCCGCACTGTATGTAGCACTTTCACCTCTTGTACCAAGAGCAATTGTAAATCTTTCAATATTTGCCAACAAAGTATCATCCGGGAAGTATATAACCTTTTTAGCATCAGTAGGAATTGCTTTTACTTTAAACTTCAAAACAGCTATATATTCATCGGTTTCACCTGTCAATGTAGAGTTGACATCCATATTACTTGTCAATAATGGAAGGTTAATTGTACCATCCGCTCTTACATCACCACTGTTTGAATTGAATGAGTAAGAAACATTATACTTCATACTTTGAGTATGCTTTGTAAAGATATTACCTGTACGGGCACCCAAACGATTTCTTGAATCGTCTGTCAAACTTGAAATTGTATCTTCTGCAATGATATAATCAGGATCGTACTTTAATGTTATACACATATTATTAATACCATCACCTGATTCAACAACGTTATCAAAGTCAACCATTTTAACACCGACTAAGAATTCGTCGCCTACTTTAATAGCAGACTTTTTAGGTTTGTCTTGCTTTTCAACAATACCTTTTTTATAAAAAGCTTTGTCTCCTCCAACATCATCTATACTTGAGAATTCTGCATCTCTGGCTTGATCATCTTCAAAAGCCTTTTTAGCAGCCTCTGTATACTGCATATAGTCGAGTTGGAACTTCATTTTCCCTGTTCCGGGCTTTAAGCCTCCTCCTGAAGACGCAAAAGCCGTTGGTAACATTGAGATTAGCATAATTAAACTTGTTAAAAATGCTATACTTCGTTTTTTCATGTTACATTCCTCCATTTTATTATAAAATATTTAATTGCCGTTTAGTATTAATTTCCTGATGGCAATTCTACATATAATGTAGCAATAGGATTTTTTGGATTACTCTTATCATTGGCATAATTCTTCAAATAAGTATATACCGGGTTAGCATCTGAGTCGTTTATCAAGTTAGATGCGTCTGTATCCAAAATTCTATATAAGTAAATATTGTGTGCTGTACCTGTGATTGCATCAAATGTTGATGAATTCTTCAAATATACATATACAGGGTTTACAGATGAGTCATTTATAAGATCTGCACAATATGTATCACCACGATCTTGTAGAACAACTACTTTTCTTTCAACAGTTATTGTTCCTTGATTTGGATCATTAAAAGAATATTCCATTGTATATACATCAGGTCTTATTCTAAATGAACTTGGATCTTGATAATTATACTGTTTTGTTATTTCTGTAATTGTATAATTTGATGGTTTGTCAGGAATTGTAATTGGCTCTTCCTTTTGGTTTACATCATACAAGCCCGCAATTTGTTGAACTTGCATTCTGCTTACTGTAATTTTTCTTGTAAGATTTGTTACAGGCTTACCTTCTGAATCTGTTGCTGTAAATCCCGGATCTACAAACGTTCTACCGTTATAGATAAATATAGCATAATCATTTCTATCTATATTTATATCAGGATCAACCAATTTTGCTTGTTCTGCTGCTGTAATACCATCCAAGTCTTTAACATCTACCCATGCACGGAACGGATAACTTACATTTTTCTTACTTGCTGCATTCGCAGGAATATATCCTGTAGCATATTTATTCGACTTATCAAATTCTTCTTTAGCTTTTGCTTTATCAGTAATAGCCGAATCTTTCATAATTTCACCATATGGTGAGTTACCATAGTTCAAAGTAATCTTAGCTTCAACAAGTTGTTGAACATGGAATGTATATGTTAGAGTCGGTGCATCATTATCTGTACCTGCTTTTGTTGTAATAGTGATAGTATTTTCAGTTTGTCCCTTATTTGTAAGAGGAGCCTTAATTGTGTATGTACCGTCACCATTCTTTGTAGGTGTAAGAGTTGTACCGTCTGATGCTGTTATTGTTGTAGTATCAGGATTTGTAAGTGTTACATTAAACTGAATGCTATCAGCATCAACATCCGTAACTCTTACATAATAATCCTTAATTGCAGGAGTTTCAGCATTATCAAATGCTACATCATTCTTATACTGGCTATCCTTAAACGGTAATGCAGTTGAATCAACTGTTGAACCCTTGACAGAATTAGCTTTTATTTCTTTAATCGAAGGGTCATTTGCAAGTACTTCATAAACAATGTTTCCGCCAACTTTGGCATCTGTATATTCAGCATAGCCTGTTGTCTTACCATCATAAAGTAATACCGCTTCTGTTGTTGTTGACTTAACCGAATCAATAACATAGTTTGAATTAGCTTTTAATTCAACAGCAACTACATACTTACCAACCTTTGTAATGTCAGTAACTTCACTTAATTCACTCTTCTGAATATTTCCGTCAGGAGTAGCACCTGCGTCGGTCCATGTGTAATACTTAATGTCATATTCGCTTTTTCCGACTGCATTGCCTGAAGCATCAACTACAGTGACAACAGGGTCCTTACGAGATGAACCTGCTTTTTGTTTTTGAGTATCAGGATCTACATTTACTGTAAGTTTTGCTGATGTTACTTCAAATGTTGAATCCTGTACACCGATTTTATAACCGTTTGCATAAGTTCCGGCATTATCAATAGAAATTGCTATTGTATAAACACCGACATTTTGAATTGTTGTTGTAGCATTATCCTTATCTGTTACAGTTGCAGTAAAGCCTGCCGGAAGCGTTTCATTTTTTGCAATATCGCTGTCCGCTACTTTTGTATATGTAGTTTTGCTTGCATCATCATATTTAATTTGATAAATATTGTACTTAGGCGAAATAACTTGTCCTGTATATTCAGCATTTGCATTTACAAGCTCAACCTTCAAATACTTAAACCATGTTGCATAATAAGTTTTATCAGCGTCTATTTTTGTATCCTTATCAAACTTAGTACCGGTACCGTCAAACGCTGTCTTCCAGCCGTCAAATTCAAATGTACCGTTTGTTGGTTCTGTTATATCGTATCCGATTGAATCACCTTTGTATAGAGTAACTACACGAGGAGATGTGTCATTACCCTTAAGATCCAAGTTCTTGTTAAATGTAACATTAACTTTGTCAGATGTCGGAACTGAAGGATCTATATCCCATTGTGCATACAATGTTGTTTCATATGCAGTATTTGTACCTGCAATTTCCTTTAGTGCATCCTTAAGTGTCGCTTGGTCTATTTTTGTTGTCGAATCAACAGTTACACCGCTGCCATCAGCTTTTGTGTTCCAACCTTTGAATACATAATGTGTTCTTGTTGGTTCATTTGGCATCATATTGCCAAGTGCATCACCAAGATATGGATATACATACTTTGGATTTGCATCTGTCACTGCTGCATTTGTTTTGTTTCCTGTAACATTACTGTCAAATGTAACCTTTACACCATTGTTCTTAGGAATATCATCCGGAATAACATTTCCTCCCGGATTTACATTTGCAGCTGCCCAATATGCGTATAATGTTACTGTTGTAGGAGCTGATGCCTCACTGCCTTGTGCCGCAAGAGAAACATCATTCAATGTAGGATATTTTGCTGAAGTAACAAAATTACCTGCTCCGTTAGGTTTAGTATTCCATCCTATAAATACATAATTTGTTTTTGTAGGATTCTGTGCAGGATCTGTATAGTTTGCTGTAGGCGCACCCACAACATCATTATATGTACCTACACCACCATTTACATCATATCTGATTGTAATATCCGACAACCATTTTGCATAGTAATCAGTATTACTGTTTATTGGCTTTGTCTTGTCAAATGCCGTAGTTGTCATTGACAATGAACCGCCTGTTACTGTACCTTCATACCAGTTATCAAACGTATAACCTTTGTTGGTCGGTGCTGTTACATCATAGCCAAGAGAGTCACCCTTGAAAATTGTTACTGTCTTAACGTTTGTACCACCGTTGCCGTCTTTGTTATCATTAAATGTTATTGTTACTTTATCATTAGCATCAACATTATCAGCAATATCCCACTGTGCATATACAACCAAGTTGTATTTACTTCCATTAGCTGTTACACCGTCAAGTGTTGTTGTTATTGCTGTTGCATCTGTAAATGTTGTACCTGAGCCATCTGCTTTTGTATTCCATCCTACAAACTTATAATTTGTTCTTGTAGGAGCTTCCGGCATCAATGTACCAAGAGCATCTCCAAGATGCGGATATACATACTTCGGATTTGCATCCGTTACTGTTGATGAAGCACTTCCTGATGCATTACTGTCAAATGTAACTTTTACACCATTATCATTAGGTGTTTCATTACCCGGTAATTTACCCGGTGTTACAGGAGCATCTGCCCAGTATGCATACAATTCTACCGGATTTGTTCCACCGGCAGCTGTTGAAACATCATTTAATGTAGCGTAATCAGCTGCAGTAATGAATTTACCTGAACCGTTTGCCTTTGTATTCCATCCTACAAATGTATAATTTGCTCTTGTAGGGTCTGAAGGTGCTGTATAAGATTTTGAAGGTGCACCTTTGTCTGTAGCAAATGGTGTTGCCGGAGTTGTTCCGTCGTTAATGTTAAAGTTTACAGTAATATCAGATTTATATGTTGCCTTTACCGTTATATCTGAATTTACTGTTGTTGTCTTATCAAAATCTGAATTATCAGCTGTATTTACCCACTTATCAAAACTATAATTTGTTTTCACCGGTGTTGTTGGCATTGCATCGCCAATCGAATCACCTTTACCGACAGTTATAGTTGTCGGAGCAGTAGGTGATGTTGCACCGTCATAATCAAATGTTACAGTTACCTGATCTCTGCCTGCATATGTCCAATGTGCATACACCGTTTTATTATCTGTTAAAGTAAATGGTGCTTTATCAGTAGTATCGGATTCTGAAGCCGCTCCGTACCAACCGTTAAATGTGTATGCATCACCTGTTGCTGACGTCTTTGTCGGAGTAGGCATCTGATATGCGTAAATTGTATCACCTCTGACAACCGTCATAGATGCAGGTGTTACTTGTGCGTCACATCCTGTAGGACTAAATGTCAATGTTACTGCATTGTCCGGATTCTCCGGTGTCCACATTGCATAATAGTCAGTATTGCTTGAAATTGTTTCTGCCTGTAATTGTGTATTTGAGTATGTAGTGCCTGAGCCGTCTGCTTTTGTATTCCATTCTTTAAATGCATAATCTGCTCTTGTAAATGTCGGAATATCACTTGATTTCAAACTTGAACCGGCACTAATTATTTTGTTTGTTGTGTTTTCTGTTTGTCCATAATTCTCATGGAATGTTACTGTTACATTCTGTACCCAATGAGCATAAACATCGGTGATTGAAGAAACGTCAGTTGCAGATGAAGTATTTGTACCATCATCAAATACGATTTCATCGCCACCGTTTGCTTGTGTAAACCAGCCCCCAAACGTGTAACCAGCAGGTATTTCAAAGTCATCGCTTGATGTACCAACTGTTGGTTTTTGCGTTTCAGCAATCGTTGCACCGGCTTTCGGTGATACTGTAACTACCTTTGTTGTTTGTGTGCCTGTTGGATAGTTACTGTTGAATGTAACCGTGTGACCATTAACATATGTGGCATAAACTTTTGTATCTGATGTTATCTTTGTTGCTTCTGTAAATTCTTTAGGTGTTGCTGTACCTTCAGGAATATAATATAATTTATCAAAATATTCTCCAACAGGGGCAGTGAAAATTGATGATTCAGGAAGGCTCAAACCTGCCGAAGTAATACTTTCGCCATCTTGAATTGATAAACTTGCATCGGCGATTAGATTCTGATACGTATTACTTGTAGCATCATAACTGTTATAGAAATCTACCGTATAACTCAAAGGATAGTTAATTCCTGAAGCGTCAACATCAAATATGTCTCTAATATCATATTCACCTTTTGTTGGTTGATAGTTTATATCTACACCTGTTGAATCAACACAACCAATTGTAAAGTATGATGAATATGTAGTTGATACTGCATCCGAATTAGGATCTAATGTAAATAATTTTGTACCTGATGCACTTGGCTTCTGCAGAAACTTATATTTCAATACTGCAATATATGTATCCTCACCATTATAAGGAGCCTGAGAAGAATCATCTGCTTTAATCGGCAAACTTACCATTCCTGTCATTTTACCAATACTGTTTGTGTTTATTCCATATTTTGGAGAGTTAGTTTTTCCTGTTTTATAAAATTTAGAATATATACTTTCCTTATTTCTTACACCAAGTCTATTTGATAAAGTGTCCGTATTAAATGAACTATCTGTTACATCTGTCAACTCAATATAACTTGCGTCATAAGCAATAGGAATAGTAATATTCTTTATACCGTATTGAGCTTCATCAAGATTTGTAAGACCTTTAATCTTGATTCCCACAAGATATTCCTTATTTAAGTCAATATTATCAATATCAGGTCTTGACGTTTCCTCAACAATCGGAGATAGCCAAATCTTAGTACCATCAGAATATGTATTCTTCGAGGCACCAATTTCATCTATGCTCTCAAATTCGCCGTCTACGTCTTCATCGTACATTTTCTGTACCTCATCTTTATATTTCATAGGTACAAATTCAATCACAGCTTTTTGACTTGGATCTATCAATCCCGCAAAAGCCATATTTGTTGGGAACACTGTTAATAACATCATTATGCTAAGTAACCATGCTACACTTCGTTTAATTTTCATAGTGTTTATTCCTTCCTTTCTTAAACTATGTATTCTTTATTTTGCAGGTAACTCTACATATAATGACTCAAGAGGATTAGCCATCGTTGTAATTCCCTGCTGAATAGCTGGTTTATAGTTTTTCAAATATGAATATATCGGATTCACATCCGAGTCATTTATCAAGTTAGAATTGTCAACATCCAATCCTTTATAAAAATAAATTCTTCTTGCTGTTCCCGTTATACCATCGTATGAAGCCGGGCTTTTCAAATAAGAATATACCGGATTTACCGCAGAGTCATTGATAATTCCTGAGCAATAAGTATCTCCTCGTTCTTGAAGAACTATAACCGGTCTAATAACGGATACCTCACCTGACAACGCATCTTCAAACGAGTATTTCATATAATATATATCCGGTCTAACTCTTTTTCTAGTTGCATCAGAATAATCATAAGGTTTAGTAACTTCGGTAATCAGATAATCTGATGGTTGATTAGGTATTGTTATATCATATGATATTTGATTTACATCATTCAAGCCAGCTAATTGTTCTTTTGACATTCTATTTATAGTTATGCTTCTATCGACATTATCAACAGCATTGCCTTCAGAATCAATCGCTATAAAACCCGGATCTCTAAAATATTTATCATTATAGACAAAAATCGCATAATCATTTCTATCCATATTTATATTTGGATTTTGTATTGTTTCTTTTTCTGCAGTTGTCATGCTATCCAAATTTTTTATGTCAACCCACGCTCTTGTTACATATGTAATGTTTTTCTTATCTTTCGCTTCAGTCGGTAGGTAGTTTGCATCATATTTATTCTTCACATCAAACGCATCCTTTGCAGCTTGTTTATCTGCATCCGCAATATTAGAAGCCTTCATAATTTCACCATAAGGTGAATTACCGTAATTTAATGTAATCTTTGGTTTTAGCAGTCTTCTTATATAAACCGTATAAGTTGTTCCACCTGCGGTAATTGTAACCGTATTATTATATCCGTCGTTTACAGTCTTGTCCAATTCAGCAAGATCAAATAAATCTGACGAATACTTTTTAGCATCTGATGCTGTCACATTGACGCTTGCCGAATTAACAGTTACAGTCGGTTTTTCGGATGAACTTACGTCCATTCTGATTTGTTCTGTTTCATTAGGAACACTTACATAATACGTTTTAGTTTCCGCTTTAAACTTATCTTCTTGTAAAGTCTTGTCCGATGATAAATAATAAGTTGTATCCGGTGACGGAGTCGCTCCCGGATCTGACGGAGTTTCTCCCGGTTTTACCGCAACTATATTATCTATTGCATCATTTGTTCCAAACAGACTTATATCGCCGCTGAAATCAAATAAATTTTTAAGGTTAGTATCATCCGGAGCCGGATGTGTCGTAGCAAACCATGATGCATAAGGATTTGTACCGTCACTACCGGAACCGATAGCAAATGTATCTCCGCCTCGAACCATACTCAATACAGTAGGATTCTGGTCTGCCGCAGTTTCATCGGGAGCACTCAAAAGAACGAAAGGCAATTTCAACAAATACTGCTTTGAATTACTTGCCAAGTCTTTAAATCTTAACAGCGAGTTCCCTTTAAATACCACACCCACATAGCACATTTTCCAGCCGTCTAAAGCACGTTGATTAGCTTCTGTGCTGTTTTCTCTATCACTTAACGCAGTATCTATATCGCATTCACGAACAGATGTAATCTCATATTGTGTATCATCCCACCAAGCACTGCTGTCGCCTGTTGAACTCAGGTTTCCCTTTACCAACTCATCATTCCAGCTTTGTTCCGCAGTTGAAGATGCAGTTGTTTTATCCCAATACGGCTTTACGTAATTCGGATTATATTCAAACGCTACATCTAACGAATAAACACCGTCAGTAAACAACGGTAAATCGTTTACATTTTCAACGCCGATACCTACCCAAAATTCAAGCGGATTGGTTAAGTTTACATCATCTTTACTAAATCCTGCTTTACCGGGACTTGCATCATTCGGTGTAGAGCCTCTGCCCATAAAATCTACAGACAAAGTTCTGTTTGTTGCCTGTGTTTCTATATTTTCGTATTCATCCGCAGTAGCAGGAATACTAATCATACATACAGCACACATAGATAGTGACGTAAATCCTGACACTAACCTTTTTAGAATCTTATTCATTACGCACCACCTCCATCATTAGTATAGAACTGAATTATTTTTTTAGCACGTATATTATTTGCATCTATCAAATTCACTGCTCTATCTTTATTTATATCGCAGATACGATATCTATTTAGCAATCCGCCAACATCATAACCTGTAACATTTGTGTTGTTCGCTAAATCTGCACTGAATCTGTTTCTTATTCTTGAAACATCTTTTGTATCTGCTTGTTTATCATTATTGACATCTCCAAGAGTATTAAGCAAGATTAACGGTCTTTTTATTGAAACGATTGAACCATCAAAATCTGCAAACGAATAAACAAGTTCATATTTATCAGGTCGGATTCGTTCCGCATTTAATTCGGATATTGTACCGCTCGACGGCAGATTGATTGTCTGTGCATTGACAGATGAATAATCCGTAGAACCGCCATCTTGATATGCCGCATTTGTTTCCGTTAAAACATTAACCGTTATCTTTTTGGTGACATCGGTTACCGCTCCGCCAATCGAATTAATAACGCTTTCATATCCCGGGTCTGTAAAAGTTCCCGAATTCAAAACAAACAATGCTGTATCATCCAAATCATAATTCACACCCGACGTCCAAGCTTCACCGCAATAATTTACACCCACTGTTGCACCTGCCGGCGTATATCCTGCAGTAAATGTATAATCATTTTTGTCAAATTCATTTTTAGCCGTCGCCTTATCCGTTATTGCCGTATCACGCATAATCAAGCCATACGGCGAGTTACCATAATTAAATTTCATCAATTTGGACTCTTCTATTTTTCTGTAAACGTGAATCTTATACGACCTTGTAACTTCGCCTTCATCAGGATCGTCATTAGGATCATCATATGTCATCGTCAATGTAAGCAGGTTATCAACAGGGCTGACGTCAAGCTCTATATCCTCTGACTTATAATAATTATCCGTTGCGTCCTCCGTTGGCGTGGTCAATGTATCAGTTACAGAATTATGTTCACGAGAAAGAGACAGAGTCGCATTTTTTACTTCATCTCTAAGTTTGAACCAAAGCTTTACTTTGTCAACACTATTTGGCACTGCAACATAATACTCACGCTTTACAGGATCAAACTTTACAATTTTCCAATTCTGATCATGCAAATCCTGATCATTGTCATTTGTATCTTTAACCAGAAGTTCTGTCGCTCTGAGTTTCGCTCCAAGCGACTCTTTAAAGTGAGCCGTTATTTTAACATTTTCTGCCGGCATTTCAAATGTCGTATTAGCCAATGTGCTGTCTGCGAATGTCACATTACCGGTTTCACAGGTCCATCCGGTGAAAACGCAATCTTCTTCGGGAGTTGCTGTTATTGAAACAGCTTCACCTTCACTTGCAGTATATAATCCCGAGTCCGTTTCTGCTTTACCATAATTTACATTATCAGAAACAAGCTCTATTTTATATGTAGGAGCTTCCGTAACTTCAAAAGAGATTTTAAACGTTCGAAGGACTCCATCATTTGATATAACAGAAACTGTACATTCATAAGTTCCTACATCAAGACCTATATTAGTTGTTATATCAAAGTCTACACTTTCACCTTTTTGTAAAATCTGAGGTAACTTTTTGCTGATGGTAAATGCTTCTTTATTCCCATCTTTACTCAAAGAAATAGCAGCTGTCAAGCCGTATATATCGGTTGAGCCTATATTTTTAACAGTAAATGAATTTGTTTGCAAATCGTTATAATCATACCCAACTTGTTTTTTGTCATATGTAAAATCGGGTATTACATCAATTTCATCTCTATCATCACCGTTGACAACCAAATACTTAATCTCAACTGTGTTATTATTCTCATTTACAACATTTCCGTAGTTTGTATATGACGTTGTTGAAAGCGTACCCCTTACAGTTACAACACTGCCAACCAATGTAGGGTCTCCGTCAATAACATCCCACGAATCAACTGTGAAGGTCGAAAGCTTACCTATTTCCGTACCGTCGTATCCATCATATGTTGTTCCAACAAAATCAGAAAGTACAGGAAGCGTTACAGTTGTCGGCAAACTCACACCCGCTTTGATAGGAAACATTGCCGATTGCAAATCCGAATAATCAAAAGTATAGCTGTCTAAATAAATATTTTTTCTCGGATTTGTACTGAATTCAGTATACGGTCCCGGATTTTTTCCCGGTTCCGTTGATGATATTTCAAACTTACCGGCTTTACTTCCAAGGTTTATAATCTGTGCAAGTTTCTTTTCAGAGTCTATTGCAATATCAGCCTTTACAGTAATTGTTGCCGTTCCGTCATCATTTACAACAGCATTATAACCCGACATTGAAGAATCAATAAGTTCTCCGCCCGGCATTCTCACATCAAATGTTGTACCTGCAGGAATTGTGTTCCCATCTTTATTTTTAACTGTTATTGTCAAAGTACCGTCATCAGCCGTGACAGCACTTACAACCTCCAACTCTTTTGGAAGCTCACTCTCGTTATCAACAACATTTCTTATAAAGCTGACATCAGAGCTGTCCTTTACTGTAAGCCACGGATAATTAATCGATATTTTGTTTATATCCGCAATGTGTCCCAAAATTGTATATTTGCCTACCACTTTGTTTTTGATATCGTCAGGTATATCAAGCAGCTGCGATGTTTCAGTGCTAAGCTGGTACCATCCGATATTAAACTCCGGTACTCCGCCGTTTGGAATATATTTATCAAGTATCGGTTTTGCTTTTGGTGCAAGTTTCAAATCGTCTATTGTTGCAGGATAATCCGCCGCACCGGTCCAATACGTCAAATTCTCATTTTCTGCCGTGAAACCAATCAAATTAATCGGCGTCACATGTATTGTAACGGTTATATCAAAATCATCATTGTATTTTTGAACAACCGTATAGTCACCTTCTTTTGGATTCCACGAAATCGAGCTTAGATTGCTTGTCGTCTTATCCCACTTAAACACTGCCGGTCTTTCGGAACCGTCTGCATATTGGAGTGATATAATCGACATTTTATCATTTATGAAATCAAGTAAATCATCTATTGTACCATTCTTATAGATGTCATAAGAAGTAACTGTCAGCTCCTCATTCAATGCCTTAACATTTGAAAGTGCCGCTTCAATCTCAAAATTACACTCAACATTTTTATCAGCTCTTGAGTACCATTTGACATCTCCGTCACTGCTGTCGATATAACCTATATGAACACCATCATCATCTGTAATAGTATCGTCCTGCACTGTAATCATTGTCGAAAACGGTACAATTTTAATAACATCCTTAAGTTCGCTTTTTGAAAGCTTTGCAAACTTTGCAGGGTCTTTTATATAAAAGCTCAATCGTCCGAGTTTTAAATTTTTACCGTTTGCAAGGATAAGATGTTCGTCACGACCTTTTACCGCAGTTATGTATTTAGAAGTTGTACCTTCTTGCGGTAAGAAGTTCATTATTGCTCTGCCGTTGTCGGCATCTGCAACACCAATAATCGGCATACTTACACCAATCATAGACGGTAATTTAAAGTCACCAAAACTTCCGATTGGAAAATCATCAGTATTTTGTTCAAAATAATCATGAGCAATATCATATGAATATCCGACGCTTCCCGAAGAAGTTGTAGGGTTTTTAATCGGTGTATTCGTCGCCACATCCGAAAGCTCTATGTAATTTTTATCATATTCAATACAATAAGATATTGCAGTTGAATCAATATTCTTCAGAGATATATCAACGAAGCCTTGAGTTGTTGAACCGTTAGCCACCATTTTTATGCCACTGAATGATATAGCTGCATTTGGGTAAGATGTTGCAGCCCAAACAATAACAGATACAAAAACAACCACAATAAGTGCGCTTATTGTGATTTTCTTTTTCCCAATATGCATGCTCTCCCCCCTACTGCAATTATCCCTATTATGAATAATTCTATACTTTAATTGTACACCAACTTATACCAAAAGTCAACGTTTCTATTCAAGAAAAACACCGTTTATTCTTTACAGTTCATTATCGTATATTGTGTAAATGTTACAATTATTACTGTTTAATAAAATTACATAAAACGTATAAAACAAAAAAAGAATCGACAGAATTAAATCTGTCGATTCCTTAAAGCTAATTAATATGCTTTTATTTTGACTTTGTCGGGACCTTGGTTATCCAATACAGGAGTCTTCTTTCCAAAATACATACCTGCATACAGAAGGTCTTTTGTTGTGATTGAGCCGTCACCGTCAAAATCACAATCAGCTCTTTCAACACGTCCGCCCTCAAAGTTAATCCAAGAAATTATCTTCTTGCCATTTGCTTCGTAATAAGCGCCGGCTGTATTAGTGCCATCACCATATTGGATTTCTGTATAAGCAGATACACCTGCTACTGCCGTTGAAACAGAATATGATGATTCTGAACTCTTAGCACTGTCTGATTTACTATCCGACTTACTGTCTGATGTCACACTGTTTGTTGTGCTATCCGACTTGCTGTCTGATGTCGCACTGTCTGTTGTGCTGTCCGACTTGCTGTCTGATGTCGCACTGTCTGTTGTGTTATCTGACTTGCTGTCTGATGATGTATCACCATTTGATGTATTATCACTTGATGTATTACCATCTGACGGTGTTTCTGTATTATCGGATTTATCTCCCGTTTCAGTATCTGATGATGTATTATCGCCTGTTTCACCCTTATCAGGTGTATCAGTCGTTGTACTGTCATCCTTACTGTCACCACTGTTTGTTCCATCACTTGGAGTTGATGGTGTATCCGGTGTTTCACTCGGAGTTTCAGGGTTATCCGTTGTTCCGCTGTCAGGAGTTGACGGTGTTGACGGATTATCCGTTGTTCCGCTGTCAGGAGTTGACGGCGTTGACGGATTATCTGTTGTTCCGCTGTCAGGAGTTGACGGCGTTGACGGATTATCCGTTGCTCCGTTATCCGGAGGTTCAGGATTATCACTCGAATCGTCTTTCTTATCAGTATCCTTAGTTTCATCCTTGGTTCCGTCTTCAGTTGTTGTTATCGAATCCTTAATAATTTGTCCTGTATAGTCATCCATAATAATGTTATATAGGAATACATTTACTAAGTTAACATCAACATAATCTATGACGCCGTCACTTACATCATAATCTGTAACGTTACCCGGTGTAATTCTAATCATACCAAAGTCATATTTAGCTTTCACAAAAGTTTCGGTTGAAACAATGTTGGTGATTTCATAATCCAAATAACCTGTTCTGCTTATTACAATATGATATGTATCTGCATCAGGAAGCGAGATTTCAAAGTTGCCGTTCAGACCAACTTGGTAAACCGTATTTCCTGCCGCATCTACCGCAACAAGATTATTGCTGCTGTCATACATTCTTATTTCTGCAGTATCGTCACCTTGAGCAACCGAATGAACTCTGCCTGTTATGTAAGTTTGAAGTTCTGGAACTGTTTCGGCAGTATCTCTTGTAACAGTTACACGATACTTACCGCCGTTAGTTACCGTAGAGCTTACCTGACTTACAATCTCAAAGTCGATTGTGAACGACTTTTGGTTAAGTGCAAGGTCAAACATATGTGTTAATTCTGATGCCGACTTACTTGCTACCTGCGTGCCTTCAATGCTCATATTTAGGATTGGATTATATTCTGTAGTCTTAATCGTAAATTCGATTTCTGTTGCAAGCGGATCTACAAGAACATCGTAGCTTATTACACTTGCATCGAACTTAGGATTTAGTTCTTCGTATCCGTCTCCATCAACTGTATCTGTTACGATAATGTTGCTTAGGTAAGCTGTGTTCTCTCTTACAATCTTAATTACATAAGTGTATGGAGTTTCAGCTACTGTTACGAATACATAATCTACAGCTTCACCCGCGTCAAGCTCAAATTTCTCACTTGCACTGCCGATTGATTCTGCCGAATTTTTACCCTTATGAGTAAATACTATACTGTCAGTTGGGTTTTTAGCTTCTGCTGTTACCGTAATATCCTCATCATAAGGTGAGATATTAACAACATAACTAAAGATTTCAGGGTTAAATACCTTTGACAAATCGAACTTATCGGTTGTCAGACTTGCAAGTCTTGCATCTCCGTTTGCTCTGTCATCACGAGTAATCTTCAATTCGTACTTACCAATCTTACCGTCCTTATTTTCAACAGTTACCGTTACAGTTTCTGTTGAATGTTCACTGTCAAGGAAGCTTGACGGCAATGTAATTTCAGTGGCTGTGCCGCTTGTTACCGTTGTAACCTTACCGTCGCTTGTAGTAACGGCAAGTTTATCATTTGCCGGATCTTTAGCTGTTACAGTCAATGTAATTGTATTGTCTGTGTAATTAACCTTAGCAGAATATTCAGCATCTTTTTCTTCAAATGCAGGAGTCATTTCATATAATCCGTCGCCTGCAACTGTTTCATCCTCAAGTTCAATGTTTTCAAGGAATGCCTCAGGAATTAACTTATCAAGACGAGTTACATTCAGAACATAAATTCCGTCTTTTTCGTCAACTGTTATCTTAACCGTTACGGTAAAGTTCTTAGTATCAAGAGGAAGTTTATCAAATGTTCTTACGTCACCGTCTACATAAGCTCCGCCGTCGATACTCATACTTACTTGTGCATTTTCATAAGTATTCTTTGTATGTACGGTAAATGCTTCGGTATCCTTACCTATTTCAACATCATAATTTCTTACTATCGGTGAGAACTTAGTCTTCATAGTAGCATTATCTGTCCACAAATCAGTTAAGATAGGTGCGTCTGTATTATAAACAGTTACTACATATTCATTAATAAGCTCGTATCCGCTTTCAGTAAACTTAGTTGCACGGAATGTGAATGTTGCCTGTCCGCTTTCGCCTATAGACTGTGCCAAGTATGAACCTATACCTTCTTGCAATGAGTAATCTCTCATTGTTTCATTGATTACTTCAATGTAAACATCCGGGTCATCACTCTTAGCAAACAAGTACGGTGTAGCACCGTCATTAACGGCACTGTAAACAAATACTTTTTCGTCAAACGCTGTGAAGAATGTTGCATCCTTGCCTGTCTGATTGATTGTCGGATCAATCATAATATGATTGATGAACGGTTCATAAGGCTTGTCTGCATCGCTTTCAGCATATACAACGAACGACTTGTTAATACCGCTTATTGCGCTTACAACATTAATGTCGAATCTTTCCTTTTGTGTTGACATTGTAAAGTCAATGTCCTTTCCGATTTCAATCTCTCTGCCGTTTACAGTAATTATTGCATCGCTGTCGGCTGAAGTTATATTAAGCGGAATTGTTGTTGTACCTTCCGGTACTGTTATTGTTTCAAGAGTGCTGTTTGTTATCGCATCTCCGTTCAATGTACCGCTGATACCGTTGATTGCAGTATCACGCAAGATTGTTACAGAATACTTCTGCATTGTAGCACCGTTTCTGACTGTAATAATTCTTACTGTCTTATTACCGTTCAATGCAAATGTTCCGATACCGCTTACGTTTGCAGAACTGCTTGCTGCCTTAGCATTTATTGTTACACGGGTTGTTGATGCATCTACATATGTGTAGTAGTTAAGCTCTCTTGCCGAGAAATCCGGAATTATGTCCTTACCGTCTACAGTCAAGCTGCTTAGGTCAGGAACATCGGCTGCCATATTCTTTCTGAATATATCCAATGTGTATGTTACTTCAGGCAATGAATCATCGGCTGATGCATATACCTTGATTGCAACTGAGTTATATACTCCGTCTGTCAAGTCTATATCCATAGCGCCTGTATATTCTGTGCCGTTCACTTTAATCACACTGCCCGGATTTAATGCAGCTGTTTCAAGCGTTACCTTATTTACCTGATAAGGAACTGTTACATAATAGTTCTTTACATCTCTTGTAAATGCCGGTACGACTGTACCCTTATTAAGAACAAGTTCTGTTAGAGCATTATCGTTATCCGAATCAGGACGATATACATTTACAAGATATACACGCTTAGTTATTGATAACTCTGCAGGAGATTTTGTATTATCTATTGCAGTTACAACAACCTTAATCTGATTCTTACCCTTCTTAAGTTCGATATTTTCTGATGCCATACCGCTTACAACTTCAAGGTTGTTAACAGTAATCTTCGCATCATTGGCAGTTGGGATAAGGTTAATGTATGATGTTGATTCATCTACATTAATTTCATATGCCGTCTTATCCGGATCAAATGCCGGTGACAATGCAAAGTTCTGTTTAACTGCCAAGTCGATAAGTTTAGGGTCAAGGTCAGGTTGTTGACGATTGATTACCAATGTATAATACTCTTTATTTTCCTGAGCATTTGATAGTTCAATCGTGAATATGTTATCACCGTATTCAATAGGTTCAAAGATATTATTCCATGTACCGCTTGATATTACTCTGCCGTTTACTCTAATCGTTAGATTATCTTCATCCGATGGGTCATTTGATATAGCAGTTACCTTAATATCTGCCTTTTCAAATGTACTTGGAACACTTGCATAATATGAATGTTCATCCTTATCGAATGTAGGTGTTATAGCATAATCATCAAAGTGTTGGTCTTTTAGTTCCAAACCTGTCATTTCAGGTATCGGAGTTTCAAACTTATTACGATATACCGAAACCGTATAAGTCTTTTCTGTACCGTTTACTGTTCTTACAATGAATGTTACTACCGTTTCGCCTACAGCAAGCGGTGACAATGAGAATGTATCTCCGCTGCTTATCACCTTAGAAGTTCCGCTTGATGTAACAGTTATATCCTTTATAGCATCAGGAGTTCTTGCAATTGGTATCAAATCAACATTTTCATGCTCATAAGTATAAGTCAAATGATAATTTGTTTCATCACTGTCGAATATAGGAGTGAGTATACCGCCTGCTGTGTACTTAATATCTATTAGGTCAGCATTATCATTTTCACTGCCTCTGTAAATATTAATTACATAAACCTTCTTAGTGTTATTCCATGTTCTATTACCTGCTTTTGCAGTATTGTTAGGAGCAGTTACCGTAATAACAATCTTATTGCTACCCTCTACAAGCTTAATATCGGCATTTATCGTACCAACCGCATCAACGTCAATATCTAAGGCTTCGCTTCTTACCCAAATAGCAGACATTGTATTTTCGGATTTAGCGTTAATCTTAATTGAATCAACGTCATTTGCAACAGTAATCTTATATGATGTTACATTCTTATCAAATGTCGGTGTCATACTTTGACCGCTTGCTGTCAGAGATGAAAGCAATGCGCTTGTATTCTTGTCTATTGCTCTGTTTATTGTAATTGAGTAGTAACGACTGTTGCCGTTGCCATCGCTTACTTTGACAATAAACAAGTTATTACCCGCATCAAGCTTAACCGGCGTCGGCTGACCGGACAACATAGTTTCGGTTGTATTATTGGCTACATCATACAATGTTGCAGTCATATTACCGTCTGTACCCGTAACATTTGTATTCGGAATTACTGTGATTGCTTCTTCTGTTTCCGTATTAGTTACATTTGAATAGTAGTTATAATCTACATCTGATGAGCTGTTCATCATTGTCAATGTATGATTTGCAAGAGATATACTTGATAAGAAGTTTTGCTTTGGATTGATATTAGCATTAGTATTCTTATAAAGTGTAATCTTATACTCTTTCATTACTACGCCACTTGCCGATACATTGAATGCAACTTCGGTTGTTGATTTCTCAGTCAAACCGTCTTTGATTGTCACGCTCGTTCCCTTTGTGGTAGAACCGCCGTCAATCTTGTAAGCCACATCGCTTGCAGCACTGCTTGGTGTTGCTTCAATATTAATATCATTAATATTTTCACCTTCAACAATGAAGTAGTAATCCGTAATATCTCTGTCGAACATCGGAACTAAGCTGTAATACTTACCGCCGATAACGACTCTGATGTCGTCCAAAGTAGCGTCAGTATCAGGAATCTTACGATTTATTGTAACCGTATATGTCTTAGTTGTTATTCTGTCTTCAGATGTTACTTCAATCTTCAATATGTTGTTACCAACTGTCAAGTTATCAAATACAAAACTATTTCCGCTTGTGTGGTTGATAACCGGCTTTGAACCGTTGCTTGTAGATGTCATAAGCTTGATTGTAGCATTATTGCTTGCTGTAATCTTATCAAATGTCACCTGTGTAACAGCTGTATCTACATCGATTTCGTAGTTATGAACATCCTTATCGAATGTAGGTTTCATCACTACGCCGCTTTCAGGTTCAAGTTCGATAAGGTCTGCATCGCCTGACATTCTTGTTACGTGTACAATATATGTCTTGGTTACATCTGTTGCAACATCCTTTACAGTAACGGTTATATCTTGAGGATTATTCATCAAGTATGTCTTATTGGTAAACTGCTTTGTTGTTCCCGCATCAGGATTTTGTTCAGCAAGAGTACCAATCTTAACTGTCTTACCTTCGGCAAGAGTTGTTACTCTCATCATCGGTGTATATGTCGCATTATGCGGAATACCTATTTCAAAGCGGTTATTTTCACTGTTCCAAACAGCTGCAATAGGATTTGCATATTGACGAGTTGTATCTGTTACAAAGTCGCCATTGTCAACATCCATGTAGATGCTTAGAATATCACCCGTTACACTAATCAACTTCAATACATAATCTCTGCTGATTGTATCATTACCGGCTGTCAAAGAAACATTAATATCAACATTTGCCGTTGCAGTTGATATAGTAGGTACATTTAACGTTGCCCAACCAACTGCCGAAACATCTGCGGCACCGTTTGTCTTCAATGTTGTTGTTGCTCTTGAATCACTTGCCATAGCCTTAACTATAGGGTTAGTACCTGACTCTACATATGCAACATACGTTCCGTCCGGCTGCAATGCGGCAGGCATATCATTTACCAAGATATACTTAACGCTTGCGTCTATCGGCTTACGATAAATATGAAGTTCATACTCTAATTCCTTAGATGTTTCACTTGTTACCTTTACATAGAATACATTATCGCCGTATTCAAGGTTTACATTCTGAGTAATTGTAACAAATGCATTACTCATCGGTTTTTTGTTTGAATCAAGAATTGTAACCATCGTCTTAGCACCGTCATGATTATGATATGCCTTAGCGTAAATGTCTGCATTTGTCTTTTCTGATTCAACATTTACCGTATAAATACCCTGTTTCTTTTCATCATCTGTTGTAGGCTTATTTATCTTATAATTATCCTTATCAAAGTCAGGATCCAAGTCATAACCGATAACTTGTAAATCTGCAAGTCGGTTTTCATCGCTCGGGTCATGAACTTCTATATAATAAGTTTTTGTGTAGTGAGGAACTCTCAAGTAAATAGGTATTCTGAAGTATTCCGAAGTTGTTCCGTCTGTCTTCATACTGTTGACATACTGCTTAATATATTTACTCAAATCGTCGATTTGCTCACTGCCTGCGTCTGTAATCTTGATTCTTGTTTCATAATCATTAGGATTCCAGCCTTGTGTCTTCGCATAGTCAAGTAGTTTCTGATGTGTTTCATGTGCATTTGCATATACATCATACTCATGTAAATCATTTTCAGTCTTAATCGAATAAGTTGTAACCGTCTTTATAAATGATGAATTATAGAACGGTATCTTATTTGAATTGTCCTTCTTTGTGATATACAAATCATCAAGATATACGTCAACCGGAATATGCTTGATACGTAATGTATAATAGATTGACGGGCTGCCGTCCGACTTCTTAAGTTCAATCGAGAAGTAGTTGTCGCCAACCTTCAAATCTACATTTGCAGTAAGCTGACCGCCCTTACCTGCTCCCAATGTATATGTCTGCGATACTGTAAGACCCGTCAACGTAATTGCGGCGTTTTTATCAACAGCATATATATCAACTTTTGCAGTTGGATTTTCTGCTTCTGAATATGAGTATGCCTCATATATAATCTTGCCGCTGTCAAGAGTTGTCTTAACTGCATCATTGTCATTTACACGGATTGCTCCAAGTTCTGCGTCAAGCATATCACGCTTAATTAAAATATTGTTAATTGTTATTAAGAATCCGTCTTCGTCATATACACGAAGCTGAACAATCGAATTAACTTCTTTTAGCTTAATTGTTGATTTAATAGTCTGCTCATTAGTTGTATCATCTACAAGTATCTTTTCACCGTCGTCAATCTGAACGTAATATTTATGACCTTGAGGGTCTGCCATATTAATTTGCATGTCTGCATCGCTCAAGTAGAACGGAAGTTTTGTCGGACGTTCATAGTTTGAAATGATAACACCGTCTTCATTTGTAACCGGATCGCCGATTCTTTCTGTAAGTTCGTCATTTACGACTGTGTTCAAATCGAAGTTGTAGATGTACTGAACAATGTAAATCGTATAGTTCTGTGTTGCGCCTGACGGAGATTCTACCGTTACAGGAACTTGCGTAACACGACCGTTTAGTTTTACATCATCAATATATGTATTTACTGCGCTGTTCTGATGAACACCGTTTACATATATCTTAGCAAACTTATTCTCACTTATAAGTTTTACTACAGCTGTATCACGTCCTTGCGGAACTGATGCCAAGTAAGTTGTAAGACCTGTTATACTTGCATTCTTCAAGATTACTTCAGATTCATCTATAGGATAATCTTTATATCCTTCTTTTCTCAAACCGATATTAACATTTTTCAACTGAGTACCCTCAGGGCTGTTAATAAGGTTGATTACATATTCCTGAGATGCGTTGTTGGTTCTCGATGTTACTTTAAATCTGAACTTATATAAATTTCTGTCTTCAATACTGGCGGCATCCGTTGTAGCACCTGCGAAGTTTACATTAGTTCCTTGAATTTGTTTATTATTGCTCAGTACATATGTACCATCTCTGTACTCATAGAACTGAATTACCGCATATGGGTCTATTGCGAATACAAACGGTTGTGCAATGTATGTATTCATCGGCATTTCAACTTTGTACGATATTGCCGTTGTATTAGGTTCCACACCCGCTTCATAACCTGTAACCTTACCTGTAACTCTTGTTGTCTGCTGAGTTTCAGTAGAAAGTCCGCCTGTAGCGTCAACATATACTTTGTCTATACCAAGTTCACTTGAAGCTTTCTGAATCATCAATGTGTAATCCTGTGTTCTGCCGTCACCGGCTGTTACTCTGGCTTTCAATATGATGTCATCTATACCTGACATTGATGCCTCTGTATCAACTGCCAACATTCCGCTCGCAATCGCAGGTTTACCAAAATCAGTAAAGAATTCAATCTTTGAACTTGCCGACTTAGTCTGTGACTTAACATATGCCATATTTGCCGTTGGATTAATATAGCTTATGTAATTATATGTATAAACATATTTGCCGTTTACAAGTGTCTTATCTTCGCTCTGCTTTGCAGCCTTTACATATGAGCTGTCAACTAACTTAATATCGCTGACAAACATATCAAGTTTCAAATCAGAACGCATTTCTTCAGGAGAAAGCTTTGTAATAATAAGCTTTGTCGTCTTTATGTCGTCAGGAGTTGTACCACCCGGCAACAAATCAGGCGAACCGACCTTAATATCAATCGTTACCGATGACGATGTCGGAATTGTTGATACGTCATAATTCAAATATGAATTGCTTGAAAGAGCAAATCCGTTATTCTCAAATTCTACGTATTCCCCGGCGTTCAGAGCAGTAGCTTTGATTTCATTTACAAGTGTTTCATCTGCCCCTACATCAATTCTGAATGTATAAGGGTCGTTTCTGTCTTGCTCTGCATAACGTCCGTCAAGTGTAATTTCCTTAAGCTTTAGATTATTCATCTTTCTGATAATCTTAAGTGTGTAGTATGCAGGAGCAATATCACCTTCATAACTCCATACCGTTACCTGGAATGTTCTTGAACGTTCGCCTGTTGTTTCATCAACATCATCGTCATTACTGTCAAACGGAATATTTATCTTTAGAGTTTGATTTGTCGAAACAGTATCTACACCGTCTATCGTCATACCAACTCTTGCTGTTGAGTAATCAGCACCGATTTCAATAGGAACGATTGATGTACCGTATGTTATATTCTTTATGATAATCGGATTGTTTACAGTTATATTTTCAACAACTGACTGGAACAACTTACCCGTTTTATCTTCAGGATATGCATATACGTGATCAATTTTTCTGTTATTAGACTTTCTGATTAGGTCTACTATGTATTCCTTACCATCACCAACACCTGACAACATTTCATCCTGTGAACGTATTCTAAAGTACAATGTGTAGTTTTGGTTAGGTTCAAGATTTGAAAGTTGTACTTGTTTTTGATGTAATTCATAGTTATTTGTATATGATGATGTATATGGGTCATAAATATCTACGCCCGCATATTCATAATCTGCGATTACCTTCATGTCAACAGATGTTATACCTGTTTCAATTTCTACAGTGTATCTGCCTGTGTTCTTATCGTACTTAGCAGGCGGTATGCTGTTAATTGTTCCTGCAGGACCAACCCATACACTGTAATTATCACTTTCGGCATCATATTCAACATCTCTGTTTGAGTTATCTGCAAGATAAACTCTCAAGTCATATTCTTGCATTGTACCCGCTTCAGAGATAATTCTGAATTTAACCACATGAGGAATATCAGGATCTGCATCGTCAAACAAGTATGAGTGGGATACTCTGAACGGAATGTTGTATTTAGCATCATTTCCGTGATAATCAAAGTCGCCATCTTCCCATAGAAGTTCTGCTGTTGTATCCTTCGACTGAACAGCCGCCTGAACAACAACCGATGTCTTTTCGGCATTATTAACTGCTTTTTCATATACACTGTAAGGAATATAGCTGTTATAATACGGTAGATCCGAATCTTCCTCAGTGAACGGACCATATGCTTCTACGCCATTAACCGTTACATAATCGGCATTAGTATTAATCGACTGGATTGTTACGTTTAATGCATTGTTTGAAGTATGTCTGCCGTCTTCTGATGTTACTACATACGGAATTACCTTAACGCTTTCGCCATCCTTTACAGGAATCAAGATACCGTGAATATCTCCGCCGTTTACTACATTTGAACCACTTATTACAGTGTCATCATCTGTTATTCCGGTATATATTTTACCGTTTAGAGTAATCTTAGCCTTTGAATACTCTGTCTTGATATATACTCTTAAATACTTATTACCGTTTTCATCAACTGTAAGTGTTGATTCGCTTACTTTGTAATAATCTACAACATTTGGACTTGTTTCACCGTCATATCTTGTAGTTTCATTTACAACAGTTTCTGAGTTGTCACTGCTGTTATGAAGTACATTTGTATTTTCTGACAATCTGTAGATTACAACCTTATACTGATGAGTATATCCTGTACCTGCTTCAGGTATTGATACAATAGTAATATTTGTATCAGGAGTATCTTCAGATACTGATCTTGCTGTATTTACAGGAATTGTAAGCACGCCATCTGTAGGATAATTATAATCAGATCTGTTTACAATTCCGTTTTCAGATACTGAATTTACCGATACTGTCGGATCATATGGAGTTGGTGCATGTTCATCAATGCGAAGTCCAACCTTTACAGTTGCATCCTTCACGATACCGTATCTATAGATAATCTCATCGCCGACCTTTTCAGGATTTTTAAGCAAGTTACCGTCAATATAAATATCAATATCTGCATCAGTGTTCTTATACTTCTGACCTATTAGGAATGTATAAGTCTTAACAGTACCAATCTTTTCATCAATAGTTGCATCTGCTTGAGCCTTATAGTTATTAGCTACACCAACCTGAATCTTAACTACTGTAAATCCACCATCTTTTTTGATTAGAGGAATCTTATAAGACTGGTTGCTTGTCTGACGCCATCCGCCATCCCATACAACACCTGCATCAGTTGCTGCATAGTCGTTTGCAGCGGCTGTTTCATATGCTGCAACCTCCTTCTCATATTGAGCAAGTGCTGCTGCATACTGTTCATCTGTCATACTTTCCTGAGTAGGTTTTTCAGGTCTTGTCAAGTGACCTATTCTGATGTAGTTATTAGCATCCTTAGCCAGTGCTGATGCGATTGCGCTTGGCAAATCATCAGTCTGCGGTTCAAGACGAACAACATATGCATTTCTTGTGCTGTCCCAAAGAGCATTTGACAAGTTGCCGCCGCCGTAAGGTCCTGCCTGTACAGCTTCAAGATCAAGATTCAATCTATTGATATTAATTTTATACTCAGCAGTAGTATTTAATGAAGATTTAATCATTACATTAATAGTGTTCTTACCTGTTATTGCAAAGTTCTTATAAACATTATTATGTAATGACGAAGTATTATCGTCAATCTGTACTTCTGCCAACAGAGTTGATGCTATAGCCTCAAGATCTACTGTTGTAACATCAGACGGAATCCATAGCTGATATTTACCGTTTATATCCTTACCGGCTTCAACAGTTGTTTCTGTTCCGCCGTCATTGTAAGTTGCGGTAAATGTCTCAAGATTTGCATTATCACTCTTCTTGTAGATGTATAGATATGATACCTTAATTGTTTCTAAGTCAGCAGCTTTTGACTTGATTTCATAGATTGTTAATTCTTCGCCGTCAAGAAGTACATTAGTTGCTGTCCACTTATCCGAATTAGCTGATGTTGGGTCTGTTGCCGTCGGGCTGCCTGCATTTACAAGTGTATAAATATCATTAGCATCTATCAAAATATCAACATATGTCTTATTTGTAAACGGAACATTACCCGGAGTATCAAGTTTAACTACATATACGTCTGCAGTTGCTCCTGTTTCTTCATCTATTACTCTGTTTTCAGCTGTCGGAGTATAAACATTGCTACCGTATGTTACCTTAACAGTCTTTAATGAATCATCAATACTCTTTCTTGTTAAGTGAAGTACATAATGTTCAACAACATTCTCTTCTGTTGTTACGTCAATCGGAATGTAAATATCCTTAATTGATGTATCAAGTTTATATCTTTCGATTTCTTGTACATTAGCCGAATTATACTCTGATGCAATGCTTACCTTTGAAGTAGAGTTTACAGTTTCAGCCTTAATATTGATATATTCAAGGTCCTTGGTAATTACATAGTTATAAACATTTTCATTTATATCTGTAACATCTGTATAACCCGAACCTACAAGAACATTGCCTATAAGAGTAAGCGGATCAACCTGTACATACTTCAAACCTGTATGATATTCAGCAGGTTTCAAGATTAACGGATATTCAACCGTTGAAAGTGCATTACCGTTTGTTACTCTCAATGTATAAGTTGTTGTAGTACCGACATTTGCAGGAAGTGCTGTATTAATCCATGTCAAGCCGTTCATGCTCTCATATGAAACAACATTTCTATCTTTGTCAAGTACTTCAACTGTACCTGATATAGGAGTAATTTCCGCATTTACAGAATCGGCTGACTTACCTATTTCTGCAACGTATGTGTTGTTTACACGAGCAACTGTCGTTCCGTCAATAACAACGCTGTCAAGTGTTGCCAAAGTAGGTTCTTTAATAATTACAAGATTATGTTCCTGACTTGCACCGCTTGTTGATGTAATTGTAAACGGAATTATTGTCTTATCATTGATAAGTCCGTTTATAACACCTTCAAATACACCTGTATATGAACCGCCTCTGATTGCGATTGTTGAATAAGGATTCTGAGCCTTTATGTAAATATTAGCCGAATTCTTAGTATCTCTGATATATACAATATGTTCGCAGGTTGTTTCTCCGTCTGCAAACAAGTCAATGCTTTGTGCAGAAACTGACGAAGTCTTATTTGTAACTTGTAGCATTGGGTAGCTGCCTGATGTCATATACCATATATCATTGAAGTTCCAATCGCTAAAGATTGACTGAACATATAAGTCAGATGCAGCAATACTGCTATTATCATTTGTCGTAACGATTGATGTATCATTCTTAACAAACAATGCACCCATTACACCGTGTGTATGTGTAATTGTACCGTCACTGTTAATAGCAATCGATGCTTTATCAAACATTGAGCTTGACAGATTTGCGTTAGCGAATACATATCCGATTGTTGCACCGGCATTATTGCTTATTACTATACCTGCAGAAGCATTGTTGCTTACAAGTGCAGTTGATGTAATATATGAGTTTTCAATAGTACCGTTGTTTTCGATTGCAAAACCGGCTGCATTCTTAGCTGTAATCTTACCGCCCGTTTCAATTGCAACTTGTTCGATTGTACCGTTGTTAATGCCTGCTACCACAGATGCATTTTCAACTCCGTTTTCACCGATTGTCGCAACCGCAAATCTCAAGTTCTTAACAGTACCGTTGTTTACAGCAAACAAAGCTGAATAATCTTGACCGTTTACGCTCTTCTGCGAGGTAATCTTCAAATCGGAAATTGTAAATCCGTTACCGTCAAGACTACCTGTAAATGGTGTATCTTCTGAACCGATAGGATCCATTTGAATGTAATCCGAATTATACTTCATTGAAATATTATTCTTCAATACATAATGCTTTGTTAAGCTTTCCTCATCGTTACCGATGCTCTTCAATCCTGCGGCTGATCTGATTTCAAACGGACGTGCTTGGCTGCCGTCAGGAATGTTAAGATTTGATATATCTGCATCAGCTGATTGGTTCCTGAATGTAGGATACTGAGCTGTCTTGATTACCCATGTATTTGCAAAGTCCCAATCATTGAATGTTGCTATATCTCCAAGCTTTTCAGGAAGAACTGACGCACTGTTATATACATTGCTGTTGCTTCCCACCTTGCTGTAGATTTGGCTAGGCATTACTGCATATGCATTATTTATTGTTGAGTTGTCAAGGTTCAATACAACAATCGACGCTATGTGTTCATCAGTTAAATTACTTGATGTTGAACTTATTGAACCTACATTATATACATTCTTAACAGTATTATGGTTCAATGCTGCAATACCTGCTGCGTACTCACCTGATGTAATTGTTGCTTTATTATATGCGTCTTCGATAGTACCACGGTTATCACCTGTTACACCGCCGGCTGCATATGAAGATTCAATATTACCTGAAGCTACGGCTACTCTTGAAATTACACCGTTTTGTTCATTCTTACCTGCCACGGCACCGATATATTGATATGATGTGCCTGCAACAGATGTAATATTTACATCTTCAAGTTTGAAGTCATAAACTTCACCCTTATTTGCACCAAACAAGCCGTATGCTGTATCATTTGATGTAGCTGTAATTGTTAGATTTGATATTGACTTTCCGTTACCATTTAGGTTACCTGTAAACGGTTTGGAAGTTGTACCAACCGGAGTCCATGCAGTACCGCTTAAGTCAATATCATTCATCAATACATAGTATGCATCAAGATGATCTGACATAGCCTGAAGTTCTTCGGCCGTCGTAATCTGGTAAGGTGATGCCTTACTGCCGTCAGGGTCTTCAGGAAGGATAGTTGAGCCGCCGCCGCACGATGCATCTTTAGCTACATATTCGTCCTCTGTACCTCTTTCGGCGATTACCTTTTCTACACTTGTATTATTGCTGTACTTAACAATTACAAGTTCATATCTGCTTGTCTTTGTTCCGTCAGAAACAACAATATAGAATTTATTTACTGTTCCAAGGTTTGCAATATCAGGTACTGATAATTGACCTTGATCTTCACCCAGAACAACATCACCTGTGTCTGTTACTCTGATAAGTCCAAGTTTTGAATCGCTTCTTCTTGTTGCAATTACAATGCTTGCACTGTCATCTGTGCTCGGAATAGCTGTCTTATAATTTCCGTACTTATCCGGAGTTAGCTTTGTATAATCTCTTTCCGACTTGCTCTGAACCATTACATTTGAAAGTGCCAAAGACTGGTCTTGTCTTACAAGTGTAATTGTTTCTGCAATAAAGCTGTTATCGTCATACGGATATGAGTAAATCTTGAATTTAACAGTTGTTGTCTTACCCGAATCAAGAGTTACTGTTTCAGTATTTTCACTTACCTTAAACTCGCTGTCACCAATCTGTACCTTTGAAACTTCGCTGTCTGCAACAACTTTAATATCTGCCGCAGTTGCTCCGTAAGGTACTTCATAAGTGTAACCGCCGCTTGTCTTTGTAAGCTTGGTTCCGTTGACATAGACTTCTTTTTCACCCGTATTGCTTCTTATAATATACAATGTGTATGCTTGCTCTGCCTTACCGTCCTTAGATGTAACGGTAAAGTCAACCTTAGATACGTTCTTTGTAACATTATAAGATACGTTCAAGACACCGTTTGTTGATTTATCGCTGTCAAGTTTAACTACTGCATCTTCGTTTGCCGCAGTTATTGTAAGTATGCCGTTTGTTACGGTACTGTCTGCTCTTACAAGATATGTATTAGACTTAAAGTCTGCCTTTTCAGCTGTTACACCGTCAAAGACAACACTCTTTAGAGCTACGTCTGAATCTTCAACATACTTAATTATTACTTGATATGGATCACTTACAACCTTACCGTCATAACTCATAATTCTGAAGTTAAATACTGTATCATTTTCTGAGTTAAGTGCAAGATTTTCAAATACATAACCGTGTGAGTTGTCACTTACAAGAATACCGTCAATACCGAACCCTGTAAGTTCTACCTTTGCCATGTTACCTGTAGGAACGATTGAAAGGTCAACCGGATTACGTCTGTTTACAACTGCTGTGTAGATACGGTCATCAGGAACTGAGAATAACGAAATATCTACATCTGTTGAGGCACCGGCTGTAAGTTCAGTCTTATTAAGTGAAACCGACTTGACATCTGTGTCTTCGTAATCAGTATATACATACAATGTGTATGTCTGCTTTACACTGCCTGATGATGATCTAATTGTAAATTCAAACTTATTTACCTTTGAAACATCGGGTTCATCAAGCATTCTCTTTGCAATAAGTTCACCGTGGGCTACATCGTAATCGCCTGTTTCACTATTCTTCATTGAGATTTCTGCAATACCGCTTGATGTATGTATTGTGATAGTTGCAGGGTTTTCTGCTCTTGAATCGCCTCCGTTAAGCTCTGACGGAATTGCAATCTCATAGATAGTAGGATTATTCTTTCTTGTGATTGCTGCGATACCATTTACGATAACCTCGCCTATCTCCGTGTTATTACTGCTCTTATAGATACTTACTGTATAAGTCTTCTTAGCATTTGGTGTACGTACATCATCAACATACAACTGTGAACGAACTTCTACAGTTATAGTTGTTTCTTCTTCAGAAGACAATGTATATGAAGTATCTGACCATACGTTGATGTATGGAATTGAAAGTGCATTTCCTGCTACATTGACAAGTTTAGCATATTGATTTGCTGTAATTGTTACATCTGCCTCAGTTACGGTTGTCGGAACACTGAATGTATACTTCAAACCATTTGAGATAGGAGTTGTATTTACAGTATCATTAACCTTTACATTGTCAAGTGACAAGTCATCTGATGCACCCTTTAATAATAAGTAGTAGTTCTTAACCAACTCTGCCTTATCATTTTGAGGTTTAACGGTAATTCTCAAGTATCTCTTACCGCCAATCGGAACACCGCCTACAACCTTATATCGAAATGCACCTTCATCGGTCTTCTTTCTTGTGATGATGTCACCTGTCGAATCTATGATGTTTTCACTGTCATCAGGCAATGCTACTTCATGTATTGATTCGATTGTTGCATACTTATCTGTAAGCAGTATATCAAGCAATATATCGTGGTCAGGAACGTTTGCTTCATACAATACTGTCATTGACATATCAACATTGTATTCGCCGTCCAAACCTTTTTCTGTTGTTATACTCTTAATTGATGTATCGTCTGACTTTTCTCTGAATTCAAGAACATAGTTCTTCTTCGAGCCGTTTTCAGCCTTTACTTCGATTACATATTTACCACCGTTTGCATTTGCCGGCAATGTATCCTGCCAATTATTATCTGTTGTCCAACCGGCTGTATCGCCTGCTGTTGAAGCACTGCTATCGCCGTTATTATGCCACTTATTCTGTGAATCATAGTAACCTACTCTCAATATTGACTTAGGTGAAGTTTCAATCGTAATTTGAGGTACTTCTGTCATTGAGTCTACGAAGAATATGTACTTAACGTCATCACTGTTTTCTACAGGTTCTTCTGTAGCATCCACATTACCACGCTTGATGCTGATAATATCATTTTCACCGCTTCTTCTTGTGATGTGTAACTTATATGACTTAATCGGCTGTGAAGTATTCTGCGATTGAACATAGATTGTATATATCTTAGCTGTATCAGTTGCTTCTGTAAGAGCTATAGTATAAGCCTTAGATGTTATACCCTTATCAACCAACGTCGGTGCAGGCTCACCATCTTCTGTAATCGCAAGTTTTGTAAATTGATTCTTAGCCTTTACTATAACATTTGCTATTTCGTCAGTTGTTTCAATACTTCCGTCATAGTAGCCGCCGTTTGAAGCTACCCAGTTAGCTTCTACACCGTTTACTGTTACTGTAATATCGGTATCAGTACTCTGCGGCATAATGATTAGCTTAAATGTCTTCTTATAACTTGAGCCTGATTTAGCCACATCAACTTCATAAGTATATGGACTGCTTTCCGTCAAAGCTGACAAGTTACTAACCTGTAATCTATACAATGTTCTGTCAGGTGAATCAACAGTTATAATATTATTTGCATTTGTTGTATTTCTTACTTCAGCAATATTACCGTTTATTGATGTTAGGTATATAGTTGTTGTGTTAGAAGTTGTAGGAACATATACAATATATTCGTTCTTGTCCTCTTCCTTCGCAATCTTTTCGTCATCGTATTCTACAGTCAATTCCATATCCATATCTGTAGGTGTTGCGATGATGTAGTAATCCTTTGTACCGCCGCTCTGCGATGTTACGGTTACAGGAATTGCGAATGAATCGTTTATGCCGTCACCGTCAAAGTCGTAATCGGCTGTAAGTTTTGTAAATGTTGCCTTTGCAGTACCGCCGTTTGTATTTGCGAACGGTGCATTATCAATGCTTGTTACTGCCGCATTTACATCTTCAAGCTCGATTGCAAGGTCAAATACTGTATAACCTGATGTAGTTGACTTAGGAACATATACATGATATGCATTGTATATATTACCGCCTAAGTTTACACTGTCATCTGCTGTAGTATCTGTATCCTTGTTTTCACTGTCATTTGGATTTGCAGTTACCGACTTGATATTTGCATTGTTACTCTTCTTATAAATATATAGCTTATATTCGGCTGTTGATGTATTTGTAATATCATCAGATTTAACTGTGATTGTTACTTCTGTGAAGTTACTGTTTATAGTATCTTCAAGGTCTGTTGTAACAGTTGCGCCAAGTGTCGGATTTGTGTTGTTATTGCCTGAAACGCCGTCTTTACCTGTAATTTCTACACGGTAATTTGCGTTAGATGCAAGAGCCCATACATCTGCACTTGTTGCTGTACCGTCTACATAATATACATATGAGCCGTCAAGATTTGTTTTCTTAACAGTATTGTTATCAACCTTTACAGTCAATGCATAATCATCGCTCAAACGTTTTAGATATACAACGTTTTCATATGCAGGGTCACCGTCAGCTGTTCTGTACAATCTGAACGGTACTTCCATTTCGGTTACAGAGATAGGCATTGAAACCTTAAGCTCTGCATAACCGCCGGCTGTAATATCGCCATTATTAATGCTTACGAAGTGGTTCTTGCTCGCTGCCGTAACACCAATCAATACTTCACTTGCGTTAGGAAGTACTTCAATATATGTATATCTTGGTTCTGAATCAGTCGGTGCAGTTGCATCCAAACCGTTTACTGTTACGCTTTCAACAGAAGGAGCTTCGTCTGTACCCTTTATAACAAGCTTATACATCTTCTGTAGTGAGCCATCCTGTGAAACTACCTTAACATATCTAATCTCGTCGCCTGTCTGTAAATCCAAACCTGAAACGATTTGAGTTACATATCCTACGTTGCTTGGATTATTATCATATGCATTCTGTCTAAGTTTCTCAATGTCTGTAAGTTCTGCCAATTCATCAGATGCTTGTACAGTTACATTTGTAAACTTAGTTGTATCAGGGATTTCAACAGTCCATGTTTCACCGTTGACGTCTGATGAATCCTTAACTGCATAATATGTGCCAACCTTAATATATTCTACATCTGCATTTGTATCTGTATCTCTGATTATTAAGGTGTATTCTTTAGTTGTAAATCCGTCTTGTCCCGTTACTGTTATACGGTATCTGTTTACCGGCTGACTGTGTAGAGTTACCGCATCATTTGCCCATACATTCTGTGACTCGCTGCCCACTTCATTGTATGACAATCCATATGGTGACTTTGTCAAATCTCTTGTGATAGCTTCAACCTTAACAGTTGAATTTGCATCTTGTGTTGTTATTGAAACATCAGCAGTCTTATCACTCGAAATACCGGTCTTTAGATATGTGTAAGTACCGTTTGCATTGCTTACTGTAGTACCGTTTACAGTTACATTCATAAGGTCTGTGTTTACAGCAACCTTAGTAATTACAAGAGTATATCTCTTTGTTGTACCGTCTTTTGCCTTAACTTCAATCGTTGCAGTTGTTTCTTTACTGTTTACAACCACATTGCTCAAAGTAACAGCTCCGGTCGCTTCATCCTTGCTGTCATAGCTGTCGTTTATATGTACGTACTGAACAAGCGATGTTTGCGGAGTTGCTATAATATCAACTCTTGAAGTTGTATCAGGAATCTTAATTACGAACTTGCTGTTATCATCTGCATCATATTTTGCAGGTCTTACAACACCGTCTACAACAACATCAACGCTCTTAAGCTCAGGGTTACCTTCTACAGAAGATACCTTTACGAAGTAAGTCATTACTTGACTTCCGTCTTCTGACTTAATATATACAGGAATTGTTACACCTGCTCTAAGCTCGTCATCAGTTATACCTGTAAGGTCAACATTAACGCTTGCATCATTGCTGTTTGAATATGTTATTGCAGCTGAACCGACATATGCTGACGGTTTATAAGTTGTTTCGATTGCAACTGTTGACTGACTGTCCTTAGCCTTTACTCTGATAGGAAGAATTGTTCTGCCCGAATCTACATATGTATAGAATTCACCTGCGGTATTCTTGCTTAAGTCAGGGTCTTCATTTGCAATATAGATTGCTTTTACAAATTCAATCTCTGTATTATCAGACTTCTTGCGAAGTACAAGTTTATAATCCTTTGATGTAACTCCGTCTTCTGCTATTACTCTGATTGAAAGTTCTGTTGGACCATCATTCAATGACGGGTCAAGAGTAACTTCTCTGATTGCCTTATATGTTGCACCCGTTGTCATAGTTGAAGGCTGTTCTGTAGCAGGGTCGTAAATTACAACCTTTGAGCTTGTATTATTTGCTTCTGCAGTAATATTAATGCTTAGAGCTGTACCCGTTGTTATAATATCACTTGCATTAATACCAAGATAATACTCAATATTACCGTTTTCATCAGTAATCTGCTTTACCTTACCTGTGTAGTCAGGGCTTGCAGGGTCTGTTGTAGGTGTTGAATCAACCTTATACAGACCAACATTATTTGATGCGTATTTAATAATAAGTGTCGGTATATTCATTGAGCTGTTATCTATGACAATACCGTCTGCTCTCTTAACATACAACTTAGTTGTTGTACTGCCGTTCGCTTCTTCTTCAAGAAGTTCTTTCGGAAGAAGAACCTTTGCAATACCGCCCTGTGTAGGATCGGCAGCGTTGATAGGTGTCGGAGTTACGAAGTTAGTCGGTGTTCCGACTGCTACCTGCGAACGTGCATCGGCAGTTGTAACGTAAATTACAATACCGTCCTCCGAATAAGGGGCTTGACCTTCATATGTGTTAATTGAAGTCTTATATGTTGCAGCAACCTTATTTTCTGTTAAGTCTACTGCCGTTATACCGTTTGTTTCAGGTAATTTCAAAATATTTACCTTAAACGTCTTTTCTGTTCCGTCTTCTGACTTAACATGGATATATACAACATTTGCCTTTGGCTGAGTTGCTTTAACATCCATTTCATCTGTATATGTTGCATCGCTATTTATATAGAATGTACTGCTTGTTGAAATCGTCAGCTTAATGCTTTCATCAGTTGTAACATTATCGCCGTCTACAATAACACCCTCTGCTACAAGTTTTTGAGTTGTGTTATCTGTTCCGTCAGTTGACGCAGGCAAAGTATATTCATACTCACCGTCAGCATTCTGCGAAAGTTCTTCGCCGCCATATGTTACCTTTATTGCAGTATTAGCTGACATTCTTATAATATCAAGCTGATATACACCCTGTGAATATGATGTATCTGCCGGAGTTACAGCAATATAAAGTGTTGTTGTATCTGCTGTAATCGAAACATTTCTCATGTCGAACGGCATTCCTGACATAGAGTCACTCTTTGCAGTTGCTTCATCAGGACGAATTGCAACCTTTGAGCTTGTGCTTGCCGCTACGGCATTAACCTGTACATAGTTAGTATCATACTTAATCTTTGCAACATACTTACCGGTTGTCTTATCATATGTAACATTGTAATTTTCACCGATTATTATACCTGTCGGCTTGTACTCAAGCTTATCAACAGTAAGGCTTCCCAAACGGGAATCTGCTGTTTTCTTGTAAATACGTAGTGTATATTCATTAACCGCACCCAATGTTGTTGTTACCTTTAGAGCAATATCCATATAACCCTTGTCATTGAAGTTCAAGGTTACATCTTCAGTTGTTGTATATGAATATACGTTGCCGTTCTCAATTTGAACTTGTCCGTTAGTTACTGCAGTTGTCAATGTTACAGACGCTGTCTTAGCATCGTCATCAACTGCCCATACATACATTAACTTTTCATTACCGTCTTCTTTTACAAGAGTTGAGTTAATATAGCCGCTGTTATCAACTGATACAAACGGATCACTCTCTTCATCAAGCTTGAAAATTGTAAGTATATACGGAGCGCCGTCAAGTGAATCGGCTGTCAATTTAATATATGTCTTATCTGATGTCTTTGTATTATCAAGGATAAATCCGTCATATGTGAATTCACCAGGTGTTGTTGCCTCCTTTACGGCATTTAGCAAGCCATCAGGAGTGTATGTTACCTTTGCGACATCTCCGATCATAGGAGTTGTAATGATGTTAATATTAGCAACATCCTTAATCGGGATTACAATCTCGTAGTTCTGAGTATCACTCGGATTCTTCTGGTACGCGGTATATGTATTAAGCACATTTCCGCTTGCATCAACGATTTCTACCTTAATTTCCTTGATTGTTGTCGCCTCAGACTGTCTGTAAATAGTCAATGAATGGTTTGATACAGTTCCGTCTTGTGCTGTTACTTTAATAGGAATGACCTTATATGTTTCATTTGCCGACATTGTAATCTTCTGTACGTCATAGTAACCGTCATGACCGTTATCCTTGTCATGATCGCTGTTTACAGTTACATTCGCAATAGAGATTTTAGCTGACGGAGAAACTTGGCTATAGATATAAATATCTCTATCCTTAGCATCGCCGGTTTCCTTAATGATTGCATAATAGTTACCTGTATTACCTATCAGAACACCATTTCTTACATAATCCGATACTGCCGCATCTTTCAATTTAATATGGTTTTCAGGTTGGTCATAATAAACCCAATCAGCTACATCTGTAGCAGGATCGTTTTCACCAACTTTTACAATTCTCAAATCACCGTCATTTGAGTATCTTGTTGTATGAGCTTTATATATTCCGTCAAAGCTTGTGTTGCTGTTCTTAAACTCGAAGTAATAATTATCTTCAAGTTCACTGATCGGTACATCTGTAAATTCATAGTATCCTATAAACTTAGGGTCTTTTGAACCAATATTTGCGTCTGTCAACAATGTACCCATAACAGGATTTTGACCGTTCTTATCTACCATATAGATAACATCTGCGTCTACAATACTCTTAACGTGTACCGTTACAGTTGTAGCATTAGGAATTGTTGTTTGTACAAGACCTGTATAAACACTCTTTAGAGGATCAACAAGCTTATAAGACTTATCGCCTACAACAGATATTATCTCTGTATATTCATCACTGTCAAGATAACCCTTTTCAACTGCGGCTTGAGTTGCTGTGTCATCAAGTTTTGAATAATCAAATACGATTGCTTCAACATGATTATCGCTTGCATCGGCAACTTCTACATATGCAGTTTGTTTTGTACCTGTCTTTACATCTGTTACAACAAGCGTTGCAACACCTTCCTTAGTCTTTCCGCTTACTTTACCATCTGAATCTACAGATACAAGTGAACCAGGAATAAGAGCAGTTACTCCATCCTTATCCATTTCATTCGTGATTTCCCATTTGTATGTGTTACCTGTTGTTGCATTATCTTTAATCAAGTTAAATCTATTGAATGAAACTTTCATCTGATAAGGTGCGGAACCGATATAAAGTTTCAAGCTTGAAGGAATAAGCTTCATAGTTCTGCCTGTTACAAGCACAGGGCTGAATTCGTTAGAATCAGATGCGTTTGTTGTACCAGGTTTATAGTGTGCAGGATCTTCACCCGCATAAGCGTCACCCAACTGACCGTGTGTATTTTCACCGAAGCTCCATACAAATCCGTCTTCAAGTACAACGTATGATGTTGCACCACCTGTTGCAACCGAAATTGCCGACAGACTTCCGTCATCAACAGTTACTTCTACAGGAGATACTTTGTCATCAGATGTTGTTACATTACCGATACCCAAACGTCCAAGGTCTGCACTACCCCAGCTCATCACTCTTCCGTCTGCCGTTATCGCAAGGTTGTGCAATGCACCGACCGAAATATCAACTGCGTAGTTATTAGTACCGTCAAATACATCTACATAGTCAGGAGCGTAGTATAACAAGCTTCCGCTTTCGTCAATACCTTGTCCAAGCTGACCTTCACTGTTAGCGCCCCACGATATAATTCTTCCGTTATCAAGCATTGCAACAACGTGATATAAACCATCATACGTTCTTAAAATATGACCGTTAAATTCATCACCAAGGTCTATCTGCACAGGGTAAGCATAGTAACGATTATTTGTATTATCAATTTGGTGATTCGAGTTTTCACCCCAACCCCAAAGTGTACCGTCATAACGTACTGCCTTTGTTGCGCTACCGCCTGCACCGATACTGATGCTGATAACTTTGTTCAAGCCTTGCGCTACAACCGGAGTGCTTGATCTCTTGCTTGTATCCTTTGAAGGAGCACCAAGCTGACCTAAGCTGTTGTCACCAAAGCTATATACGTATCCGTCTGCACCAAGTACCATTGTATGTTGTTTACCTGCCGAGATAGATACTATTTCAGGCAGACTTTCTACCTTTTGAGGTGTTGATACGACTATGCTTGCATTACCTAAACCAAGCTGACCGTAATCATTATGACCCCATGTATAAACTTCACCGTCACGGGTAAGTGCGATTGAATGATATTCACCTGCGTGAACAGATACAATATCCTTACCGTTTAATGCTGTTACATTTATAGGTTCATATGCACAAGATACGCTGCCGTCACCAAGCTGACCGTATTCATTGTTACCCCATGTCCAAACTGTTCCATCCGACTTAAGAGCGATAACATGAGAGTTACCTGCTGAAATCATAGGAGCTGTCTGTGCGTCTTTATCTATTACATGAACGATACATACTGATGTAAGGTTGCCCTTCTTAACAACGATATGAGTAATACCAATCTTATTACCTGTAATCTCGCCGTCATCACCAACTGCCGTAACATCTGCAATAGCTGTATTCTTACTTTCAAATGAGATACTTCCAGGATTAGCATAATCAGTAATCAAGTTGAACTTCTTACCCGAATATGTGTCAAGAGTAGCTGTTTCTCCGACATGAATTGTCATTTCATATTTAGAAATAAGTTCTGTTCTTTCACCGATTAGAACCGGAACATAACTCTTTGTTTCATTTCTGGCAACCGGTGTACCAAGTGAATAGTCACCATAACCGTAAACGTCACCATTTCTTGTATAGAATACTGAATATTCATCACCAAGACTTACACCTGCGATTGCGAAATCGTTATATGATGACTTGATAGTATCAATAACAGCATTTGCAATAGGTATATTTCTTTCAACGGTGTCACCTATACCAAGTTGACCCTTATTATTTTGACCGAATACATACATATTACCATCCTTACCGATAACTGTACTGTATTTATTACCGGCTGCTATGGTTACTGCATCTGTTAAAATCTTTGTGTATGTATTTTTTGTTGCACTCGGTGTATTACCAAGCTGACCGTGTTGGTCACTGCCTGTTGCATAAACGCTTGATGTAAATGCAAGAGCAATACTATGGTCATATCCTGCAGCTATAGCAACTATAGCTTCGGTATCTCTTACTTCTGTCGGCAACCACAATTCACCTGTGTTATTACCGACTCCGCCTTGTCCCGAATCATTAGCGCCCATTGCCCAAATTGTTCCGTTTGAACGCAATAGCAATGCATTTTCACTGCCTGCTGAAATAGCAGTTACACTGTCAACTGTTGATACGCTCTGAGGAGTAGCATATGCCGTACCGATATTACCGATACCAAGTTGGCCCTTATTGTTGCTGCCCCATGTCCATACATTACCGTACTTATCAAGAGCCATACCGAACGCATCACCTGCTGCAACGTTAATTATGTTGCTTAGTCCGTCAATCTTTGCGAATGATGTACGAGCCGATATTGCTGTTGATGCAACTCCAAGCTGACTGCAGTCATTCAGACCTGTTGAGTAAACAGTTCCGTCTGATGCTACGGCAAGTGCAAATTCTTCACCGACTGCAATATCAATAAACTTAACACCTGACGGTGTTACATCAGTAGGTTCATCAACAGATATTGTGTTGCCTGTACCAAGTTGACCGTTCTTGTTTATACCCCATGCCCAAAGAGTTCCGTCTGCTCTTAGAGCAAGTGAATGGTTCCCCTTCGTTATAGCCTTAGGTTCAAATCCTACATTATTATTTGATACGATTACTTTTATGTATGCACTCTTTTGACTGTATTTGTTTTCAGCCACAGAAATGTATGCCGTACCTGCTTTATTCGCAGTTGCAACGCCTGTTGACTTGTTGATTTCAAGTACACCAAGGTCACTTGAAACAAACTCAAATTCATTCATACTAAGTATGCCGCTCTGATATAGATTGAATACATTAAATCCTGCATCCAAATCCTTAACATCATCGACATTCATATAGATTGTGCCATAAAGAGCCGTACCGTTTTCATAAATAACAACTTCGTTACCGCCAACCATCAGAGGTACATTCTTATCAATTTGTGTACCGTCACCAAGCTGACCGTATTCATTACTACCTACAATCCAAACGTTTCCGTTTTCATCGACTGCCATCTGATGATTTGAGCCGCCTGCAACAAGGTCAAACTTCAAATCATCTGATGATTTAATAACCTTAGCAGGTACATACTTCTCTGTTGTGTTGCCGATACCAAGCTGACCGTATTCATTTGCACCCCATCTGTAAATGTCACCATTTACATCAATTGCGGCTGAAACGAATTTACTTGCTGAAATATCAACAATTCCCGACAGATATGAATCTCCCGAATTTTGTTCGCCTTTATAAACCTTTACCGGAACAGTACTTGCTGTTCTGCTGTTTGTACCAAGTTGACCATGTTCATTTGCGCCTAATGCCCAAACATTTCCGTTAGTATCAAGAGCAAGAAGATGGTTCGTACCGTGTGCAATCTTCAAGATTGAAAGTTCATTTCCGTTATCGTCCTTGTATCCCATTACCTTTGTAGGAATGTTATCCTTAGACATCTTCCAAACTTCACCGCTTATACTTAGAGCATAATTGCCGCTTACTTGAAGAATGTTATTCAAACCTGAAACGATTGATGCGTAATTTTGATTATCGTATTCTTCTCCAAATACTGCAACTGTACCGTTTGCAAGTAGGATATATGCTGTATTGCCGTGAGTTGAAATTCCAACTGCACCTTCTACATCTGTACCGTCTTTATATTTAACTGTGTCAATACCGGTAGCCGATCTGTCATCATTACCGTTACCAAGCTGACCATTGTTATTATTACCCCACGAGTAAACTTTACTGCTCATTCCTATTGCAAGATTATACTTATCACCTGCCGCAATCAGAACAGCTTGTTCATTGTTTGCACCTAACGTCACCTTCTTAGGTTCAAGTGACATTCCGTTTTCTGTTTCATATCCAAGTTGATTTGAGTCATTCAGACCCCAAGTCCATACAGTACCGTCATACTTAAGGGCAATGCTGTGTCCTTTGCCGCCGTCTACCATCGGGTAGATACCACCGTTTTGACCTACGTAAACCGTTACATAACCGATTGTGTTTGAAGATGTCTTAACAACCTTCAAGATTGCTTTACCGTCTTTAACACCTGTTATTGTAAGTCCGTCGCTTTCTACCCTAACAACTGATGTATCAAGTGATTCAACTGTATAACTGTTATCGGTTGATGTAGTCTTACCTAATAGATTTAGATATTCGGCAATCGTTACCGTAAGTGCATTATTATTAGTGTCACCCACAGAAACATTAACGCTTGAACCCTTATCCAATCTGATAACCTGCGGTTTAACGCTAAGTTGCATTTTACCCGCAATTACAGGAATATATGCATTCGCATTATCCTGATTACCAAGTTGGCTGTATTCATTTGCACCGAAACTCCATACATAACCGCCACTGTCAATAGTTACTGTATGGTTAATACCTGCAGCAACAAAGATAATATTCTTTGCAGAATCAATGTATTCAACCTTTGAAGGGCTCTTATAGTCCTTCTTAATCTTCTGACCTGACTGATACTTTTCTTCATTGATACCCCATGCATATACGTCACCGTTTTCTGTTATGGCTACGCTGTAACGATAACCGGCTGCAATATCAATTACCTTGCCAAGTGTGCTTATAAATTGAATATCGTTTGTACCAACTGAACTTATATCGCTCAATTCACCGACACCAAGTTCACCGTTCTTGTTATCACCGAATGTATATAGGCCTCCGTCTCTTGCTATAAGAAGAGTATGGGTTGTATCAATATTAGTTGCGCTGCCGTCACCGACGTGGTCATTAGATGCAACCTTTATAAAACGTACATCTTTAGTATCTTTTTGAATTATTACCGATGACGCATTCTTATTAGGAATTTGCCATATTGTACCGTCAGCCTTTAGACCGTATTTACCTGAAATTTGAATCATTCTCTCGAACAAATCAAGCTGAATAGGTTTACTACCATAACCTGTATTGTTATTGATATTACCCCATGCGTAAATATGTCCGTCCTTATCAAGCGCATAGCTTGTTGTTTCGCCGACACCGATTTCAACAGCCTTTGTGCTGTCAGGAAGATTAACCTGTACAGGTTTATTAGAATTGTTACGTGTACCGTTTCCAAGCTGACCTAAGTCATTTCTTCCCCAAGTCCATACTTTGCCTGTATTGTCAACAGCTATAGTATGACCGTTACCCGTTTCAATTCTTGTAATATAATTTGAAGGATTACCGAAATCAAAAGTAATCTCTGTAGGTACAATTCTGTTTTCTTTGCCTTGGTCACCAAGTTGACCCAAGTCATTTTTACCCCATGTATATACTTTACCGTCTTTATCAAGTGCAACAGTAAATCCTTCGCCTGCAGCTACCTGCGGAAGGGTCTTATAGCCGTTCATAAGAACAGTTACTTCAACAGTTGTCTGTCTGCCGCCGCCTGATACGATAATCTGTGTCTTACCTGTTGATACAGGATTGATTGTCAAGCCACTTACAGATGCAATGTTTCCGTTTATTGAACTTGCGCTGAAGTTTACACTTGAATCTGTATTCTGTATTACATTGAAGAACTTATTATAAACCGGATTGATAACTGATGTTTCACCCTCATGAAGTGTTACAAAATATTCATCAAGTGAAATATAATCTTCACCCGTCTTTGCCGGAACAAGTTCATTTGTTTCTGTATCTGACGATTGACCTGCCGTACCGTTACCGATTTGACCAAGGTCACTTGCACCCCATGTATATACATATCCGTCTGTTAATATTGCAGAAGTATTTGTTCCGCCTACTGCAACACCCCAAACATTAGTGTTATTTACAGGGATATATGTCGGTTTAGATACCTTTTCTGTCTGGCTGTTATCACCAATCTGACCACGACTGCCCGCACCCCAAGTATAAACCTTACCGCTATCTGTAAGTGCAGCTACATGCGTTTTAGCAGAACGCGAACCGCCAAACTGTAAATCAACAATACCGCTTGTTTCATTAGGTATGTTAATTTGAGATACTAACGAAACTTTTTCGCCTGCGGCATCATTCAATACTTGGTAATACTGATTATTACCCCATACAAAAGCTCTGCCGTCAGCAGTCATAAATGCTGAGTTATAAGGACCTGCCGAAAGTGCGGCTGCCTCAACTTTATCACCGGTTGAAGAATTTGCATCTACAGGTAAATCTACTTCTACAATAGTTGCAGTATATGTATTACCGCCTTTTGTTGTGTCAACACCAAGTTGTTTTTCTGTATTGTCACCGACCATCCACATAGTTTTGTTACCAAGAAGTAACATTGTATGTGCGGTGCCGGCTGCTATATCAACTACTCCGCCAAGTGTACCGTTACCGCCAACACCTCTCATTAATACCGGAGTCGGATGTTGAGAACCGTTTACATCTGCTGTTCCAAGCTGACCTCTTGTATTATTACCGAAGCTATATACATATCCGTTATCTGTTAAAACAACCGAATAATCAGCACCTGCAGCTACCTTTACCGCAAATACATTTGAAAGTGCCTTAACCAATACAGGCAATGATGCACTGTCATATTTATAAGCGCTTATACCAAGCTGACCATAGTTATTCATTCCCCATGCATAGACTTGACCATTCTTATCTACTGCAAGAACATGATCCGGACCTGCCGCAATATCAACGATTGTTTCAGCGTCAAGGTCAAATCTCTGGTCATTATTAGGATTGATATATTGATCAATTCTTGTAGGAGTTGCAATTACAGGAGTTGCTGTATCAATACCTACTCTGCCGTTAGTATTTGAACCCCAACCCCAAATTGTTCCGTCTGCTTTCAATGCGATTACATAACCGTCACCGATTGCAATCTTTGGATTTGTAAATCCTTCAGAAACCGTGATATGAGTTGCAACAGTCTTACCTGTAAGCGAATCTGTTGCAATAAGAACAGTTGAACCTGTCTTAAGTCCCCTAACCTTTACAGTAGTTGATGTCAAACCGCCTGTTGCGGCTGAAGGAGTTGATGATACGATTTCTGCAATATTTGGATTTAGTATCCTCCATGTAACTTCGCTTGTGGTTGTTGTTGATGTATTAAATAATGAGAATACTGTAGCCGATGAAGTTGCAGTTACATCTGCTTCATCTGTCGGATGAAGTCTTAGAACCTTTGAATCAAGCGAAACCGGACTACTGCCGACAACTACCGGATAAGGACTGTTATCTGTTGTTTTGTCACCAAGCTGACCTTGATTGTTAAGACCCCATACGTATACTCCGCCTGTCTTAGAAACGGCAAGTACATGAGATGCATTATCGCCTGATTCAACCATCATGATATTTGATAGTTTTTCTGTTCCGCTGTTATTCTTATCAACAAGAGTTGGAAGTGTTGAAATTCCTCCCGTAACTCCATGACCTAATTGACCTACATGGTTATAACCCCATGCATATACATTTGCATCCGCAGTATTGGTAAGTGCAACATGGAATCTGTAACCTGCTGTAATTTGCGAAATATCCGTCAAAGGATTTGTTCCGTCTGTTGTTACTCTTACAGGATATACATTAGTCCAATTTGTTGTATTTGTACCTGTAATGCCTTCTGTATTAATACCTGTAGAATATACATAGTTATCAAAAGCATCAGCAGAATCTGTTATATTGTCTTTTAGTTCAAATGTTACATATGCACCATGATGGTCACCGCGGCCAAGACTTACAACACCCTTGAATTCACCGCCGTCAGCACTCTTCTGCATCTTTTGAACAAGACTTGAATTACTTGTATTACCTACACCGCGTTCACCGTATCCGTTATAACCCACTGTGAATACTGTTGAATCTCTGTTCAAAATTGCTGTTGAATAAGTACCAACTTCTGCATCAAATGCATTATTAACACCGATAATCTTATTCGGTAATGTATTATTTGCACCGTTTGTACCTAAGTTACCATAATTGTTATAGCCCCAAGCATAAGCAGTACCGTCATCCATGATTACTATAGCGCTATGAACACCGGCTCTTATCTTAACAGCTTTGTTTGAAAGACCTGCACCGAAGAAACCGTTACCATCTGTACTCTTAACCTTTATCGGATAGTATTGATAGTAATCGCTGCCTGTACCCTGTCCAAGTGCAGCATAATAGTTACGTCCCCATGCATAGATGCTTCCATCTCTTGTCAATGCATATGCTGCATAAATGTTAGCCGAAATATCAATTACATCTTCAAGAGGTGAACCGTTATCAAGGACTACCTGTACAGGAGCTCCTGATTGAGTAACTGTTTTGTCATTAATACCAAGCTCGCCGTATGTATTTTCACCCCATGTCCAAACTGTTCCGTCTGCCTTTAGGGCGATTGAGAAGTAATCACCTGCATCAATCTTAGGGAATACAGCTGTTCCGTTGTCAACTGCCGACTGATAGTCTGCAGGAAGGACATTAACCTCTATCAATGCATACAAGCTTGTATCCTTATCTGCAACGACAATGTTTGCCTTACCTACGCCAACAAACGAAAGCTGATTATTAAGTCCGACTGTAACAACATTTGTATCTGTAGATGCGATTCTAAATGTACCTATATCTGTGATATGGTCTTCAAATACGTTAAAGCCCGAAACAATACTCGGTACAAAGCTTCTTGAAGGAGCACCTTCATATGTTGTAATTTCATTATTTGTTATCCCGGTAAGCTTAATCTTTTTAGTGCCGACAGCTGTAGGATAATTGCTGTTATCAAAACCGCCGTTACCGATTTGACCTTGAGTACCAAGACCCCAAGCATATACGTCACCGTCTGTTTTTATAACTGCAGAATGATTGCCGTTGTTACTTGCATCTGCCCAGATTACTCTGTCAAGATTATTAGTACCGTTTTCGTCTTTAACGTTTGTAAACTTGCTTTCTGACAGATTTGTAGAACCTACGCCAAGCATTCCGTAATCATTCTTACCTGTTGCAAGAAGTTCCTTACCATTTTCCTTAATTGCAAATGTAGTTCTTGCTCCGCTGATACAGATTACATTATCTATATTGTTATTCTTTCTTGGCAAGCCGTCTGAATTAACAACACCAAGCTGACTGTCTACACCTTTACCCCAAACATATGTTTCCTTGTTTTCGGTAATTGCAAATCCACTGCCGTAACCCGCAGCGATTGCTACAACTTTATCATCAATAGAAACTTGAGATTTTGCTACTACACTTGTAGAAAGCTTACTTGTACCATGTTCAATACTGCCGTTATATCCCCAAGCATATACTCTGCCTGATTCTGCAAGAGAATAGCTTGTAGCATTTCTGCCGCCTGCTATTGCTATTGCTCTTGATACACCTGTATATATCGGTGAAAGGATATAACCTGCACTACCGCTCTTGATTTGTCCGTTGTAATTCTTACCCCAGCCATATACGTCCATTGTATCTGTAATTGCAAGTGCAAATTCATCTACACCTGAACCACCGACTGAAATATCAGTTACAAGCAAACCGTTATTTACAAATGACTGAATCATTTGAGGAGTATTAAGCTGAACGCTTGTTACCAAGCCTTGACCAAGCTGTCCATAATTATTTACACCCCATGTCCAAAGATGTCCGTCAAAATCAAGCGCCATTACGAAATTATCGCCTACAGCAATCTTTTTAATATTTGACATAACCTTTCGAGGTTCTGTTTCCATACCGCCTGTGTATCCAAGGCCAAGTTGTCCCGAAGCATTATTACCCCATGACCAAACGGTTCCGTTTGCCTTTAGAGCTACAGTAAATGTTTGACCTGCCTCTACCATTGGATATGTTACGTATTCGTCTTTATCAGGCACTACTGAAACTAAGACATAAAGAGTATTAATTACATTATCTGTACTGTCTTTAATCTTAATTTGAGCATATGTCTGTCCAACAGTTTTACCTGTTACTGTACCATTTGAATCAATCGTTGCAACATTGCTGTCCCATACGTCAAATTCCTGACTGTATGTGGCTGCCGCATCAGCTGATGAGAATAGGTTAAATGAACCCTTAATATCAATTATATTACCAATGTTTTGCTGCTTGTCAATCTTAGCAAGTATTTCTCTTTCCTTGACTAAAATTGTAGGCTCTGCACCTATCATTTGTGCAACATTGATTTTGTCGCCTGCATTTTGCAATGCAAGCTGTGAAGAAGTATTATCACCAACTGACCAAACGCTACCGTTTGAATCAATATATAGTGAGTGTGCACCGTTTCTTGATGATGATGCACCTATTGCATCAGTTGCTGTTGTACCGTCATTCTTCGCAAATTCCGAATACGGAACCATTGAAGTTGAGTTGTCTTCAGAACCGTTTGCAAGTTGACCGTGGTCGCCTAAACCTGATATTTTAAGCTGGCTGTCTTTATCTATTGTATATATGCTGTCACCACCGCCGATTATCGCTGTATTATCACGTCCAAGCATTTCTGTCGGAGTTCTGAGCGTTGATGTATTATTCGGCGAAATTGCATAGTATGCGTTATTACCCCATGCATATGTCTTTGTTGAAGGCTTGCTTGAAGCATCAAGAGAATATGTAACAGCTATACCGTTTTGGTTACCTGCACCGATTGCCATTGCTCTGTTATCAAGCGGTACTAATGTATATACTGAACCTGACGTTCCGCCTGTTCCGTATTCATATGCATAGTTCTTACCTAATGCATATACAAGACCGTTTGAAGTAAGCGTATAAACCGTTGCACCTCTGCCGGCTGCAACATCTACCGCATTAACTGCCGGAGATACAACAGGAGTATTGTAGCTTGCGTCATTTGCAATCTTTAATTGTCTGTATTCATTTGAACCGAAACCATATACGTTACCGTTTGAATCAAGTGCAACAACAAATATCTTCTCGTCATTCAATCCGCCTGCGGCAATCGCAACGATATTTTCAAGATATGTCTTATCTGCATTGCCTTGGTTCTGTTCACCCTTCAATACCTGTACCGGTACATTTGAGCTTACAGTTGTTCCGTTGCCAAGCTGACCGTTGTCATTTCTACCCCACGTCCAAACTGTTCCGTCTGTCTTTAGAGCTACCGCTGTCTGACCAGCTGCCGCAATCTTTATAATATCGCTTAAAGAGTCTATCTTTTCCGGATATACAACTGTTCCGTTTGATACACCGTTACCAAGCTGACCGTATGTATTTTGACCCCATGTCCAAACTGTTCCGTCTGCCTTTAGAGCAACAGTAAAGTCTGTACCTGCAGCTACCTGCGGATATGCTACACTTGTTTTTCCGACCGTCAAATCTGACGGACGTACTTCTACCTTAACAAGACCTGTTGTTAGAGGGTCGTTTGCAATAGATACTATAACATATGTTGTACCTACACCCACCGGCGTAATTTCACCGGTATCAGGATTTACAGTTATAATATTATTGTTTCCGTCATATGTCTGCCATAGAAGCTTAGCATCTGTCTTACCGCCGTTATTTGAGTTGAATACATTAAACGAATCAACTGACGGTGCCGGAATTGTTACACTTCCGCCATTTACCTTTAATGAATATAGATATTGACTCATTGTTAGGTAAGATGCACCAACTCTTACAGGAGTCGACTCATCTTTATTTGAACCGTTGCCAAGTTTATAGTATGAATTATTTCCCCAAGCCCAAACACTACCGTTTGACTTGATTGCATACATTGATTGACCCGGTCTTTCATCAGCTGTTACTGCCGCATTAATTATATCTTCAAGATATGTACCCTCTTCACCTGAGTCACCTGCAAGTACATTGCCTACTACACCGAACTTAGAATTCGGTCCTTGTCCTGTTGCATATATACCCGCTTGACCTGATGTATAAAGTCTTCCGTCTGTCATTAAAACAACCGAACTCAATGACGTATCTGCAAATACTGGAGATGCTGTAATTGTCGTTGACGGATAATTTATAAGTTTAATCAAGTAATCAGCGCCTATTCCGCTTGCTGATTCGACATGAACTTTTACAAGTTGTTCAAACTTATCATTACCTGATGTTGCGACATTATATGTATTCAAGCTTGCACCGGCATAGCTTGTGTCATCGCCCTCTGTAAAGACAGTACCGTCAAGGGCAGTCATTTCGACATTATAGAATTGTACTGTTGCATTCTTGCTTGTCGCAAATACAACCGGAGTTGCCGAAACAGCACCAAGAGGCAATTCAACTTCATACAACGCGTCAGCATCTGCCGGAGCTTCATCACTTAGTACACCAAGTGCAGTTGACGCTTCACCGTTCTTCATTACAAGATTTACAGATACCTTTTTCAATGAAGTATCGTCACTGTCATCGGCTTGCATTTCAATACTGTCTGCAGACATTGTTTCAATCGCCTGCTCATAATTATGTTTGCTGTAATCTGCGACAACTGTCGGTTTTGTATTAGTAGTTGAATTACCAAGACCTGTTGTACCGTAGCCTGCATAACCCCACATCATAACCAAACCGTCAGTTGTAATTGCAACTGCATTATGCCAACCGTGTTTTGCATACAATGCTTTCTTACCGTTTAAGTCAGCTTGGGTAGTTGTAATTCTGTCAGATGTTGTTCCGTTACCTGCTGAGCCATATCCGTTATATCCCCAAGATACAATTTGTCCGTCACTGCGAAGAACACTGCCGATATGTCCGATTGCGTCAGAATTAATTCTAACTGCACCGTTTAGCATTGAGTTATTCTTTGTGATATCAACCGGTACACCTGTTACATATGAATCGCTTGTATTCTTAGGATCTATTACTGACTTATAGTTTCTGCCCCATGTATATAGAGTGCCCTTTATATCAAGTGCCATTGAATATGATGCATAGTTACTGTATCCGCCTGCACCGATGTCTACGATAAAGTCACTGCCATTACCGTCGCCAAGATATGTGTTTGTATTATTGTTGCTATAACCTGTACCGACAACTCTCATAGCGACTGTCGAACTATGATCTGAAGTATCACCGTCACCAAGTGAGCCATAAATACCCCAACCCCATGCATAAACTTGACCGTCTGCCGTTAAAGCAAGGTTGTGATATGCACCGACTGCGATTTTTACGATATTTGTAAGAGGTACATTATTTGAATCAGGATCAGACTGATTTTCCTTTCTAAGTACCTGTTCAGGATGATCATGGTCACCGCCTGCAGTACCTATACCTAATTCACCGTGTGCATTGTAACCCCATGCCCAAACTGTTCCGTCTGCTTTTAGAGCTACTGTATGATCGAAACCAGGCTGAACTTGAGGGTATGCAATATAATTTGTACCTTGCGGTTCAACGTTTAGTTTGAAGAAACCTTCTGCTCCGTTTTTATCCGTTACAACAATATATGTTATACCAGTCTTTTTAGCTGTCACAACGCCTGTCTTTGCATCGACTGTTGCAACTTCTGTATCAACCGATTTAAAAGTCAAATCATCAGGAGTATATGCAGACGCTCTCAACAAGTTAAATGATGATACACCGCTGATACCGCTTAAATCAATCGAAAGAATATCTCCCTCTTGAATTGAAGTTACAATTTTACTTGTATTCTGCATCTTTAATGTGTCGTAATATATTACAACATCATTGTCAACTCCATTGTTTGTCCATGTTGCTGTCGAGATTGTAAGTTGTGGCTGACCCATATCAGATACTACCTTAACAGGCGCTTTTCTTCTATCAGTCGTACCGTCACCAAGTTGACCGTTTATGTTATAACCCCAATCCCATACAGAATAGTCTGATTGAACAGAACCCATATGGTATCCGCCTGCATATAGACTTACTGTATCCTCAAGGTAATCTTTCTTTGTTTCGCCTCCAACTACACGTGTTGCATATACATATGTAGCATCTGACTTGTTAAGACCTAATTGTCCGTATGAATTATTACCCCATGCATATACCTTTGTGAATGGATCGGCAGATGCATCTTCAATAACGCGAGCTGACATTTGCTGCATACCTGCGGCAATTTCAACTACGTCACTAAGCTCTGTTGATGCGTCTGTCTTTACAACTGTCGGTACATTTACAGTGCTTGCACTCGTATCTACACCAAGCTGTCTTTGGGCATTATAACCCCATGTATATGCTTTTCTGTCAGTTGTTACAACGCCTGCCGATACACCGCCGGCTGTAATTTGTACCACATTTTGTAAGCCTTTGTCTGTATCACCATCGACACCTACAGGTCGAACCGGTGTTAAAGATGATGTGTATGATTTATTACCAAGCTGACCGTTAGAATTCTGACCCCAAGTCATAACACTGCCGTCTTTTCTTAGAACTACAGCGAAATCGTTAGTGCCGTTTACCCAGTCACCGCCTGCTGCGATTTGTATTACATCGCCCAAATATACTGTATATGCCAATCCGCCGCTTACTCTTACAGGAGCATTTGAACCGGTATTTGTGTTATTACCTAACTGACCTACATTATTTTGACCCCAAGTATAAACATTACCTTTTCTGTCAAGAGCCATTGCGAATGTAGGACCTGCTGAAATTTGAATAATATCCTCCAAATAAGTGCTTGAGCTATCCTGCTCACCTGTTACAACCTGCATAGGTGTCAAACAGCTTGTTTTACTTGAATCAGTTGGGTTACCTTTTACACCGATACCTAATTGACCGTAGCTGTTATCACCCCATGCCCAAACTGTTCCGTTTTCACGAAGTGCAAGAGCATAGTAACGATTACCACCGTCAAATGTACCTCCTGCTGCAACCTGTACTACATTTGTAAGGTATTGGTTACCTGTAGCGCCACCCAATACTTGTACAGGAATAAGTGAATCCGCTGTACTGTTGTTACCAAGCTGTCCCGAAACATTGTAACCCCATGTCCAAACTGTTCCGTCTGCCTTTAGAGCTACTGTTGACGATTGCTTAGCTGAAACCATTGGAGTTGCTACTGCGTCTTTCGGCTTAACTTGTACACGAATAATACCTACAAAGTTTCTTGTAGGATCTGTATCACGAATTATTACAACACCTGTTCCGTACTTACCGTTTTTGTTTGGAACAATTGTATTGCCGTTCTTAATTGTAAACAAAGTCTCGTCAAATGAAGAAATTTCAATATCCTTAGCATTTGAATATGAAGAACTCTTGTCTGTGATAAGGTTAAATCCGAAGATTTGTTCACCGATTAGCTTTGATGTGTCTATAACAAGCTGTTCATCTTCAGCGATTGCATGACTGCCTGTCAAGCTTCTCGGCATTTCAGAGTTTTCGTATTTGCGTACAGCAGTACCTGTCGCACTCTTCTGTACTTCTGCATATTGAACATCAAAGTTCATTGTCGGAGGGTATCCGACACTTACCGGAATTGACGAATTTTCATTCTTTGAGTTACCAAGTTGTCCGTATCCATTGTAACCCCATGCCCACACGGTTCCGTCTGTTCGCACGGCTGCACCGAAGTAACCGTTTTGCGAACCTACTACTTGTACAACATCCTTCAAGTTTTGTACATCTTGTGCTACGGAACTGCTAGTTGTCGTACCGTTACCAAGCTGTCCGTATACGTTATAGCCCAAACTTGATACCGTTCCGTCTTCTTTTAGGATATATGTAAACTGTCCGTTACTTGTTCCGCCAATAGCTATTTGTACGGCTGTATTTACATTACTTACTTTTATTGGAGTCGTTATTGTACCTGTTTTGCCTAATGCTCCATATCCACTGTATCCCCAGCCATACACTTCTTTACTCTCTGTTAATGCGATACTTGTTCCCCAGGTACTGTCATTTTCTGAAGACACATCAATGTCTACTACTTTTTCAAGATATCCGCTTGCACTGTTCTGCGCTCCTGTCACTACTTGTACAGGTGTATAGCT
>ERZ791926.177-NODE-177-length-68169-cov-4.419796_pt1 | contig 68169 bp, 78 predicted proteins | sample MGYA00510131_ERZ791926 | MGnify/ENA primary metagenome ERZ791926 (study PRJEB30046, sample SAMN00792052) | human gut metagenome | study: EMG produced TPA metagenomics assembly of the A metagenome-wide association study of gut microbiota in type 2...
CTTGTGTAAATTTTTCTCTGTCCATTGAATTTTACCTTTCTGTATAAACATCAGCGCTTTTTGTTTGTACATCAGTTAGATAATATTGGGCGACATTTGGTTCATTTTTATATAAAAAAACCGACGAAAAATTTTCGTCGGTTTAAAAAACATATTTAAGCTGTCATCACGGTTGTTTACCGATGTAAGCAAGGATACCGCCGTCAACATATAGAATGTGACCGTTTACAGCATTTGATGCGTCTGAAGCAAGGAATACAGCAGGACCTGTAAGTTCTTCAGCTTGTAGCCATCTGCCTGCAGGAGTTCTGCCGCAGATAAACTGGTCGAACGGATGTCTTGATCCGTCAGCTTGCTTTTCTCTTAGCGGAGCTGTTTGAGGTGTAGCTATGTAACCAGGACCGATACCGTTACATTGAATGTTGTTAGCACCGTATTCTGAACAGATGTTTCTTGTAAGCATCTTTAGACCACCCTTAGCAGCAGCATAAGCTGATACAGTTTCACGGCCAAGCTCTGACATCATTGAACAGATGTTTATAATCTTACCGTGACCCTTCTTAATCATTGAAGGAATAACTGCCTTTGATACGATAAACGGAGCGTTAAGGTCAACGTCAATAACCTGTCTGAACTCGTCAGCAGTCATATCGCACATAGGAATTCTCTTAATGATACCTGCATTGTTTACAAGAATATCGATAACGCCTACTTCAGCCTCGATTTTCTTAACCATTTCCTGTACCATTTCTTCGTTAGTTACGTCGCAAACATAACCCTTAGCGTCGATACCGTCAGCTGTATATGCAGCCATACCCTTATCAACAAATTCCTGCTTAATATCGCAGAAAACAATCTTAGCACCTGACTTTGCATATGCTGACGCAATAGCGTAGCCGATACCGTATGATGCACCTGTTACAAGTGCAACTTTACCTTCAAGACTAAAGTTTAAATACTCACTCATCTTAAATTTTTCCTCCTTGTATTTTTATATTTAATATAAATATTAACTGATTTAATAATTCTTAAAAAAGAATTACATTAACGGTTCGGGACGATAGATAAGGTGTGAGAAATTGCCTTCAATATCTCTGTACCAATATGTCTTTAATCCCTTTGCATTTTCAGATACATCGTGTACTTCTTCAACTCTTTCATCAGCCTTTAGCTTTGCAACGATTTCGTCAAAAGCCGCCGGAGTTACAGAAAAAGCAAGGTGTCTGATACCTGCCTGTTTTTCAACGTCAGCGGTTTTATCGTCTGTTGCCATAACAAACTCAATCATACTGCCGTCGGCAAACTGAAGAAAATATGTACCCTTACCGTTGTCATAAACAACTCTGCCGCCGTACATTTCCATATACCAATCTTTAAGTGCGGCTGTGTCCTTTGAAACAACAGCAACGTGTTCAATACCGTTTACCATTATAACCACTCCTATTTAACATTAATAACTATATCTATTATAGCATATTTTCTGTATTATTTCAACTGATTTATATAATATTTTTACAAAATCTCTTTATCTCCGATTGTCATTGAATTTCTGTGCACATTCATAAAACCGCCTTTGAAATTATCGCAATATTTTTTCATTGCGTCAATAACACTCTGCGGTTTAAGATTATACACACTGCCTACAGAAATACACATTTTAAGCACAAGTATGCCGTTATCTTCGCTTATTTTTTCAATGCGATATATATACGGACGTATATCCGACTCTTTTACACCGCTCTTTGATTTTTTCATTACTTTGAGTTCGTTTTGTGCAAGAAGTTTTTCAATATCCGCACTGCCCTCATATTCAAGTTCAACCGTATACACCGCTCTGTCAAGTTTTGTAAGGTCAATTTCCTTGCCCTCAACTTTTTTTGCGGCAAGGATTTTGTATCCCGGCGGAAAAGCATTATTGATTGTATCGACAAGTTCTTGTTCACTGTAATCGCCGTCAAAGCCTACTTTCATATACTCGCATTCAGAAGTCACACCTACCGACAACGGCTGTGCAACCATCATAATCGGGTGAGGATTAAATCCGTTTGAAAACATAAAATTCATACCTGTACGGCGTACTGTTCTGTGAAACAGACGCACAAAGTCAAGGTGAGAAATATATTTTACTCTTTCATCTCGCGAATATTTCAATATATAATTACTCATAACAGACCCCCGTACCGAATGATTTAACACCGCAGCCTGCACATTTTTGACGGCAGTTCGGTGTTGTTACCGATTGTTTTGCTTTTTCATTTTCACGCATTAAGAAATTCTTTGTAACGCCTATGTCGATATGGTCCCAAGGAAGAACTTCTTCATAACTGCGTTCACGCGCCGTATAGAAATTAGGGTCAATTCCAAGTTCGTCAAAAGTCTGCATCCATACGTCAAACTTAAAATGCTCTCCCCAACCGTCAAACTTACAGCCATTTTCAACAGCCTTAATTATAACCTCGCTAAGACGTCTGTCGCCTCTTGCAAAAACTCCCTCAAGATAACTTGTCTTATTATCGTGCCAATTATAACGTATTCTTTTTGACTTGATAGCCGATTTTAATGTATTCTGCTTTTCGATAAGCATATCACGTGTATCCTGTTTTGCCCATTGGAATGCAGTAAAAGGCTTTGGCACAAAACTCGACGTACTTACGGTTATATTTATCTGCTTTGCTCTTTCCTCTTTCGGGATTGCAAAGTAAACTTCAAGCACCTTTTGCGCAAGGTCGGCTATACCGCAAACATCGTCCATAGTTTCGGTAGGAAGTCCAATCATAAAGTACAATTTTACGTTTGTCCAACCGCCTCTGAAAAGCATATTTGTTGAATTTATAATATCTTCTTCATTTATATTTTTATTGATAACATCACGAAGTCTTTGCGTTCCTGCTTCCGGTGCAAAAGTAATACCGGTTTTTCTGACTTTCTGCACTTTCTCCATAAGTTCAAGCGAGAAATTATCAATTCTAAGTGACGGAAGCGACAAACCGATTTTCTTTTCTTCGGTTATTTTAAGAAGTCCGTCAGTAAGTTCTCGAAGTCCGCTGAAATCACTTGTTGAAAGCGATGACAGTGATATTTCGTCATATCCGCTGCACGCAAGCAAATTTTCCGCAATACCCAAAAGTCTTTCCGGCTTTCTTTCTCTTAACGGTCTGTATATATATCCGGCCTGGCAGAAACGGCAGCCTCTCAAGCAACCGCGCATAACTTCAAGCATAACTCTGTCGTGTACAACCTCACCGAACGGTACAATAATCGTTTCCGGTGCGTATGTAGCATTAAAATCTTTCATTATACGTTTTCTTACTTTCGTTTTAGCATGAGGATTGTTCGGTGTAACACTCTTTACCGTATTATCGTCATTGTATTCCACATCATAGAATGACGGCACATAAATACCCTCAATTTCGGCTATTGCTTCAAGATAATCACGTTTATTTTTCTTACCGCTCTTTTTCCACTTAACATACTCTTCAACAACCTCATGTATCGAATCTTCACCCTCGCCGAGCATAAAGAAATCAAATATATCCGCCACAGGTTCTGCGTTATACGCACAAGGACCGCCGCCGCAAACAATAGGATAGCTCTCGTCTCTGTCCTTTGCTCTTACCGGAATATCCGCAAGCATAAGCATATTCACTATATTTGAATAACTGAGTTCATACTGCAAAGTAAATCCGAGCATATCAAAATGAGTTATTTCGTCACCTGTTTCAAGTGCAAACAACTTCATTCCGTGCTTTTTCATTTCTTCTTCCATATCCGTCCAAGGTGCAAAAACACGCTCACAATATGTGTCCTCACGGTCGTTTAAAGTATGGTAAAGAATTTTAAGCCCCAAGTGCGACATTGCGATTTCGTAAGTATCGGCAAAACAAAAACCGAACCTCACGTCAACATCGGCAGGATTTTTTATGACGGAGTTAAGCTCTCCGCCCGTATATCTTGTCGGTTTCATTACTGCCGACAGTATCTTATCTCTTGTTGTTATCATTTTATTCTCCCTGATTAATTATTTCGTCTGCACATTCATTTTCTTCAGCTTTTTTCTGTGCTTTTCTTTCGCGTCTTTCCGCAAAAAATCCGTTAACCTTGTCCACAACTTCGGGTACAAGGTCGATTAGTTTGTCAACAGGCGAAGAACCGCCCTCCATAGGAATCAAACGCACGTTACCGTTATTTATAACAAGAAACGCCATTGCGTCAACCGACGCACCGCCGCCCATACCGCCGCCGAAGTTTTTATCGTCAAGGCTTTGAGTATCGTTTTTCTTTCTGTCAAATTCACAGCCGCCGCCGCCGAAACCAAACGACACCTTTGATATAGGCACAATCATCGTTCCGTCATTGACTATTATCGGCTCACCTACGACCGAATTTGCATCAATCATACCTTTGAAATTATTTGTTAATCCCTCAAACATTTCACTAACTTTATTAGCCATTTTCTTTTATCCTCCTATTGATTTTCTGTATTTTCAAAACAACTTTTACCGTTTTAAATCCTATTGTCAAAACATATAAACAGTTTGTCCTAAGTTTGCAATATACGCCCATATCCAAGCACGCATTATTAAAATCAGCGTCAAGCGACACATCCCATTTTTCAAGTTTCATTCGTCTGTCAATCCAACCTACTATATTATATACTCCCGCATTTACCGCACCCGTCGCAATTCCCGTATACATTGGGTTTCCGGTACCGAATTTTGACGATACATTCAATTCCTTTATCTTAATTGCGTGACAAATTATATAGTCAAGTAAATTTAATATATCTTTTTTTAACTGTTTATATACTTCTTTTATGAGCTTTATTATTCCTAAAATATCCGATTTTTCTTGCTTTTCTTCTTTGTCGGTCGTTTCTTCTTCGTTTTCAACTTCTTCTTCAACCTTGTCATTCGGAAAAATCTTAAATTTCAAAAACGCATACTTTATAATTACAGATCCGTTATTTTCCTTATTATTATACGAAAACTCAAGAATACAGTCTGCCGGTATAAGCAAAAGTAACATTATAACAGCCACGACGGCTAATATTATATATAAAGCTGTCATATGCTGTCCTCCTTTTGTTATTGTTCAGTGTTTTCTTTGTTTTCCGCAACAATATTTTCACCGTTCTCGTCGATTTCAAGCTGCAGTCCCTGAGATGTTTCAAGGTTAAGACTTCTCAAATCAAGCGGCGGTAAATCGGTAGGCTTTGTAAGTCCGAAACACCTTAAAAACGTGTCTGTCGTCACATATAAAATCGGTCTGCCCGGTGCGTCCAGTCTGCCCTTTTCTTCAATCAGTCCGCGTTCATAAAGTCTGTTTACGCAGCCGTCCGAATTTACTCCTCTTATATGTTCAATCTGACCTTTCGTTATAGGCTGTTTGTAGGCAATTATCGCAAGTGCCTCCATTGCCGCATTTGAAAGCGGCTGCCTTCTCTGTTCTCCTAATATTTCCTGTATATAGGTATAATATTCAGGTCTTGAACAAATTTGATAACCCTCAAGAATATCAATTATATTAAATCCCCTGTGATTTTCGCTGTATTCTTTTTTCAGTTCATCGACCGCCTTATTGACTTCGTCAACGCTCGTATCAAGCACAACAGCCAATTTTGCCGCCTTAACAGGCTCACCTGCCGCAAAAAGTATTCCCTCTATTGCATATTTAATATTATCCATTCTTTTTCTCCGTTGTAAGAATAAAGTCATCTGACTTTTCGTCATAGTCCGCATACAGCTTGTTCAGCTTTATCATTTCAAGTACTGCCAAAAACGTCGCAATCATTTCAGGCCGTGAATCGTCCGCTTTAAAAAGTGATTCAAACTGTACACGTTTATTATGCTTTAACACTTTACATATCTTTTCAACCATATCGTCAACCGAAACTTTTTCTCTGCCGACAATTTTTGAAAACGCACGTTTTTCGGGTTTTGCCTTGCGAAGTCTGCGTTGAAATATGTTGTTAAACGCATCAATCAGTTCTTTCGTATCGTGCGTTATATCGTATTCGGGCATAGGAAATTTAATTTTTTCAGGCTCACGAAACACCATTTCTTTTGTTGTAAACTCACTTTTCCTAAGCTCCTTTGACGCCTCTTTAAACTGCTGATATTCAGCCAACCTACGCGCAAGTTCTTCTCTCGGATCTTCCTCGTCCTCTTCTTCCTCATTTTTAGGAAGTAACATTTTCGATTTTATATACAAAAGATTGGACGCCATAACAAGAAATTCGCTTGTATTATCAAGATTAGCCTCTTCAATTCCGTCAATCGCCTCAAGATACTGCGCCGTTATCTCAACAATCGGTATGTCGTATATACTGACCTTGTTTTTCTGTATAAGCGTCAAAAGCAAGTCAAGCGGGCCTTCAAACGTATCAAGCTTATATAATATCTTATCCATTTTTCACCCTATAATATCAAGTTAATCGCACTGTTTAACAGGTTGATAATTCCGTTAAAGAAGAAATTCACACCTGTTCCGATTATGCCGTTTAAAACGCCGGTAAGCGAAAGCACCATAATTAAAAGCATAGAATATCTTTCGTATCTCAGCATAGTGTAATATGCTTTGTTCGGAAGAAACATTCCGAGTACTTTTGCACCGTCAAGCGGTGGTATCGGAATTATATTAAACACCATAAAACATAGATTTCTTATTGCAAAAAGCTGTGCAAAAGTTGCAACACCGTTTAGAACGCTTGTACCGAAACCGAGCTTTATACATAAAACGTGAAGTATCGCATATATAAGCAATGCCGCAAATGCCATAATCAAATTGGCAAGCGGTCCTGCAATCGCAGTAAGTGCCATACCCTTTTTTGTATCTTTATAATATGACGGATTTACTCCGACAGGCTTTGCCCAACCGAAACCTGTCAAAATCATCAACAACGTACCGACAGGGTCAAGATGCGCAAGCGGATTTAAAGTCAATCTCCCCTCACGTTCAGGTGTCGGATCACCAAGTTTTGTCGATACCCACCCGTGTGCAAATTCGTGTCCCGTCAACGCTATAAGCGTTATAGGCACATTGATTATTATGTTTATTAAATTAAAACCAACCATATATTTTTTCTCCTTAAATACAGATAGTTATATTATATAATTATTTTCAGAAAAAGTAAAGTAAAATCGCACAAAAAATAACCTCTGAACAAGTATGATTTGTCAGAGGTTATTTTATTTATTTTTCTCGTCTTTTTAAATTTTTAGTTTTGTAATACAAACGCTTGTTTTCGTACATCATTGCGTCGGCACGTTCCATTGTCATAGAGAAGTTTCTGTCTTTTTCCGCGTCAAACTTAGCGTAACCGATTGACATAGAAGTCTTAATTCCTCCTCGATTAATACTGTCTGCCATTCTTGCAATTCTGTCCGCAAAATTCTTAACCATATCAATATCGCAGTTTTTTAATACAACAGAAAATTCATCGCCGCCGACTCTGTAACCGATAAAATCAGTACCTTCCATCGCTTTTCGTATCGCGTCGGCACCGTTTTGAATATAAATATCACCCATTTGATGTCCACGGCTGTCGTTTATATTCTTTAATCCGTTTAAGTCTACCGTAACAATAGCATACCGCGATTGGTTTCCGCTTTCTATGTTGTGCATATCAACCGTAAATGAGTTCTTGTTTTTCAAACCTGTAAGCGTATCCGTATTAGACATATCCTGATACAGCGGATTTGAAATCCTCTTGAATATCGCCATTGAAAAACGTACTGAAATCACGCAACACAAAAGTATAAGTATTATTACTATAACGCGAAGTATAATCTTGAAAATATATACCCTGTTCGCGTCAATTCCTATACAAGCAACGCCCTTCACTGTTCCACCGTCCATTATCGGATAAAAATTCAAATATCTAAAGCCGTCCAACGATGCATAAAAAGCGCCTGCATCGGCATAATGTGTTGTATACAAGTCGTTTATTTCTTTTTCAATCTTTCCTGTTATCTTTTCGTCATTTATAACAGTGTTTATCTTGTCATTTATAACAGTGTTTATCTTGTCATTTTTCGTATCGAGTATATATTGGAAATCGCCGTTTTTATCTTTTCTCACAACAAATATTTCTGAAATCGCCATATTGTCCTTTACCGCGGATAAATAGCTCAGTGCCGCACCGTATACGCCGTCAGGCACATCTTCAGTAAAAAGTCTGCTGTCAAAATGAGATTCTATGGTTGTAAAAGTAAGATTTGCACGTTCATTGTATGCATCGGCAAGCATCGAAATCATAACGCCCGATGTTACGAGATATATAACCAGGCAAGAAAATATGATAAGTCCGCAAGTCAGCATTGAAACTTGCACGTTAACTTTTTCTATTTTGTTCATAATAAACTTTTTTAATTTTCCCATAATTATCGCGCCATCTCCTTTTATACATATTTTACATTTTTATTATACCTAATTTTTTATAATTTATCAATATTTTTGTCGAAAAAAATCGGATTTTTGTTGATTGTTCACTATTTTAATAGTATAATGTTAATAAAATCGTAATACAGAATGGAGATTAATAATGCAAACAGCGATACTTATTCTTTTAATTATACTTATTATATGTGTACTTATAACTCTGATTTTTACATTAAAAAACAGTTCAAAGCCGTCTGATTCGGGACTTGAACAACGTATAAACGGTTCTGTCAAAATGTTTTCCGACATAATATCGGAAAATCAACAGGTAATCGGCAATATGCAGACAAACCGTTTTGCACAAATGGACAACGAAATCAAAAGTATGCGTCAAAGTATGGAAAAACACCTTGCCGATATGTACAAAGGTTTCGCCGATATATCCGCTCTTTCATCAGGTGTAAGTGATTTAAAAAAAGTCCTTTCAAATGTTAAAACACGTGGTATACTCGGTGAAATACAACTCGGTGCAATCCTCGACGAAATACTTGCACCGGAGCAATTCGACACCAATGTTGCAACCATACCGAACAGTTCCGCAGTTGTTGAATTTGCGGTTAAACTTCCGCACGACGACGAAGGATTTATATATCTTCCGATTGATTCAAAATTCCCGCTTGACGCCTACAACGATTTACTGAACGCATATGATACCGGCGACAGCGAAATTATAAACCGTTCTTCAAAAGCGCTCGTTCAGCGAATAAAACAATTCGCAAAAGATATTCACACAAAATACGTTGAACCGCCGTACACAACCGATTTTGCAATAATGTTCCTCCCAACCGAAGGACTTTATGCCGAGGCAGTTAATCTCGGTCTTGTCGAAGTTTTGCAACGTGAATATAAAATAAATATAGCAGGTCCAAGCACTATGGCGGCTATGCTTAATTCTTTGCAAATGGGTTTCCGTACACTTGCACTTGAAAAACGTTCAAGTGAAGTTTGGCAAGTCTTAGGCGAAGTCAAGGGTGAATTTGAAAAATTCTATTCAGTTCTTGAAACGGCACAAAAAAGAATTACCCAAACAGGTGACGAACTTGATAAACTTATCGGTGTCAGAATGCGTGCAATGGAGCGAAAACTCCGCAGTGTTGAAAAATCCGAAAACAACAGTTTTGACGATATGTTATAATATATTTGATAAAAACATTATTTATTCTTTAAGCACACAAAAAAGCCACGAGTACACTCGTGGCTTCAGACTGTCGACAAATTGTCCGGAACGTGCAATATATTATTTTTATATTTTAAAGTTTAATTTATAGCTATAAAAAGCAACAGGCAAGCCTATCTTCGATATACGGCTTGCCTGTGCACTTTTTGCGAAAATAAACTCTAACGTACAAACGTACGCCGACGAGTTCATTTTCGCAAAATCCGAACTTATTTCTCGACCTCTGCCAGCGTGTAGACACTTTTGTCTACACGCTGAAGCCACGAGTAAACTCGTGGCTTTTATATTACTTAATTTTCAAATTATCTGCCGGGCTTAAAAAAGTCGGGAACATCTATACTGCCCATTCCAGGCTTTAACTTTCTCTTGAAAATTGCATTATCATCATAATCAGAAACTGATGATGAATAAGACGGAGTCTTTCTGTCGCTTGATGTTGAAGAACCTGTAAACTTAGGTGTAATATTCTTTACATCATTAGCCTTATCCTTACCGCGTCTTAATGAACCGTCAAGACCTGTTGCAATAAGAGTAACCTTAATTTCATCTTTAAGATTATCGTCCATAGCAGTACCGACAATAATATTTGCCTCTTCACTTACAAGGTCACGAACAATGCTTGATACTTCGCCCATATCAACAAGCGAGAATTCGCTTCCGCCTGTGATATTAAGAAGTACATTTTCAGCGCCCTCAATACTTGTTTCAAGAAGCGGACTTTCAATAGCCGCACGAACTGCGTCCTGAGCAGCATTTTCACCCTTGCCGACACCAATACCCATATGTGCGACACCGCTATCTTTCATAATTGTTCTTACATCGGCAAAGTCACAGTTCATAATACCTCTTTGAGTAATTACTTCAATGATACCTTGAACACCTTGACGAAGAACATCATCTGCAAGTTTGAATGAATCTTTAATTGTAACCTTTTTGTCTGCAATCTTCAATAGAAGATCGTTTGGTATAGTAACAATAGCGTCAACCTTTTCTGCAAGGTTCTTAATACCTTCTTCAGCGTTTCTCATTCTTTGAGGTCCTTCAAAGAAGAAAGGTTTTGTTACTACCGCAACTGTAAGTACACCAAGAGATTTCGCAGCCTCTGCGATAATAGGTGCGGCACCTGTACCTGTTCCGCCGCCCATACCTGCTGTTACGAATACCATTTCTGTATCTTTTACAAGATTCTTGATTTCATCTTTTGATTCTTCAGCCGCTTGTCTGCCGATTTCAGGCTTTGCACCTGCTCCCAAACCGCTTGTAAGCTTTCTGCCGATATTAAGTACAGTCGGTGCTTTTACATTTGCAAGCTGCTGTGCATCTGTATTGACGCAAATAAATTCTGCCTTTGTAACGCCGGCCTCGATCATACGGTCCACAGCATTGTTACCGCCGCCGCCGACACCTATAACCTTTATTCTTGCGCCGTCTATTGTAGTGTTTTCTTCCAAACCGATAGGCATATCACTCATCTAAATATCCTCCTTCGTAGTTTATCCCCAACAAATCCAACAGGGAAATCTCCGCATATATATTATTTTACTATGTTTTTTCAACTTATTCAATAGTTTTTTCCCACAAATTTTCAAAACGCCGAAAATTTTTACACAATATTATAGTCATTTTGTTTTTAATTTTTGTGCAATTTTATTTTTACGGTGTATATATCGCCTTTCCGGACTCGCTTAAATCCATTGTTCCGCGAGCATTTTCAGTCAAACTGTTACTCATAACGGTTTCTCTGAACAGTCTTATTTTACGTTCAAGATCCAACTGCGTACCGCATTGTACGGTTATTCGGTTATCGTAGTTCATTGTTATGTCAGTCACATCGGTAACATTTATTTCGATAACCTTATCAAGAATACCCGTTGCCTCAAGCGTTGACAGCGAAATTTTTGTAATATCGAATTTTTCGTTTTCGTCGGTTTTTAAAATTTCACCCAATTTATAGTCCGTAACCGTCAATCCAGTTACTGTCGGTAATGTTTCACCGTTGTTGCCGGTATCGGTTAAAACTCTCAATTCAGAATTTACAAGCAATGTCTTACCGTCAATTTTTATATACGCAGACGGTGTATATTCCGTCACCGTAACTTTTACTGACGGTGGGAATAACCTTTTCTGCACATCAACGGTATCTATATATGGTATTGTTTTTAACGTATTTCTTATTTTTCGTCTGCCGCTGCGGAAAAGATTTTGACCGACAAGCGGTTTTAGCTTTTCTTGGAACTGTTCGGCTGTTACGAGAACATTTCCCTCAACCGATACGGAACGAATGTTAAATATCGGTGTCATAAATAAGAGCACGCTTACAAGAACCACCGCCAAAACAAATCCCAGCAATGCACGTCTACGCTGTATTTTAAGACGCTGTTGCTTTTGTTTTTTTTGGTAGCGAATTTTTCGTTCAAGCTGTGTAGGTTCACGCCGAACACTTCTTTCGGGAACATCTTTATGTTCTTTAAAGGTTCTTTTCTCTAACCTGCTCCAATCATATTCAGTTGTAGTTTTTGTAACCTTACGACCGCCTGTTTTGACAACTCGTATATTACGATTATTTTCATCCATACTATCACCCTGAATTATTCTCGTCTGATTTTCGCTCCGCATTCAAGCAGATACTTTTCTATATTTTCATAACCTCTGTCTATAAATTCTGTGCCGCCAATCGTCGTTGTACCGTTTGCGGCAAGTGCCGCAACAACAAGTGACGCGCCTCCACGCAGTTCTCTTGCAACAACATTTGCACCCTGCAAAGCGTTTACGCCTCTTACAACGGCACTTCTGCCTTCTACTTTTATGTCGGCACCCATTCGTGTAAGTTCATCAACATGCTGAAATCTGTTTTCAAATATATTTTCTATAAATACACTTGTTCCTCTTGCAACAGTTGCAAGCGCCATAAACGGCGATTGTATATCCGTCGGAAAACCCGGATACGGCATTGTTCTTACTATATGTATACTTTCAAGTTTCTTGGGAGCTTTCTGAATAATTTTATCTTTTTCTATTCTGAGCTGTACTCCCATATCCAAAAGCACATGGAGCATTGCTCCCATATCGCGTGGATTGACATTTTTAAGACATATCTCTCCGCCCGTAATCGCAGATGCGGCCAGGTATGTTGCGGCAACAATACGGTCGGGCATTATCGTATACTCCGCACCGTGAAGCTTGCTCACTCCCTCTATTTTTATTACACTGCCGCCCATACCGCGGACTTTTGCACCCATACAATTCAGGAAGTTACCCAAATCAACAATCTCCGGTTCACGCGCCGCATTAGTAATAGTTGTAAAACCCTCCGCACAAACTGCGGCAAGCATAGCATTTTCGGTTGCTCCGACGCTTGGAAAATCAAGATGTATGTTTCCGCCGATAATCTTATCAGTACTGCATTTTATATAGCCGTGTTCTTCCTGAATATCGACACCGAGTTCACGCAAAGCCTTTAAATGCAAATCAATCGGCCTTAAACCAATCGGACAACCGCCGGGCATACTTACAACCGCTTTTTTGCACCTTGAAATTATCGCTCCCAAAAATATGATTGAAGAACGCATCTCACGCATTAAATCTTCACATATTTTACAGTCACACATACCTCTTGTATCAACCGTTACGGTATTGCCTGCCCTATGTACTCTGCAGCCCAATCTTTCAAGCACCAAATCTGTTTTATCTACATCACGAAGATATGGACAGTTTTTCAAAGTACATACTCCGTCAGCCATAACCGTGGCTGCAAGTATCGGCAGTACGGCATTTTTCGCACCTTGTACACCGATTTCACCGCTTATCTTATTTCCGCCGTCTATAACAAGTTTGCCCACTTTAAACACCTCGCATTATAATATAATTCTCATATGATTATAATACGAAATATCTATAATTCTGTTACAGTCTTATTATTATAGCACATTTCAAAAAATTTTTAAAGGGTTAATTTATAAAAATAATATACCTTTAATATCAATGTAACAATGCAAAATTTGTCGGTTAAAAATTTCATACTATATAATAGATAAATCAAATTTTTTTCTTTTTTTACAAAAAAGTTCTTGACAATACCCACACCTTTATGGTAATATATTATGCGTAGCTTAAACAGATATGCGTCCGTAGCTCAGTTGGATAGAGTGAACGGCTACGAACCGTTAGGTCGTGGGTTCGAATCCCTCCGGGCGTACCAACTCATCATAAACCGTATAAATGCTTGAAGTCAAGCGTTTATACGGTTTTTTAGTGCTTATGAGAAGAAAATCAGCGTGATAAAAAGTGATAAAAAGTGATAAAATGTTATACTTTTTTGTTAGTCAGTTAGTCAAAAGTTAGTCAGATTTTAGTCAGATTTTAGCCAAAAACAGAGTGTGATACAATAAAAATAAGCTACCGACGCAATGTCGATAGCTTATTTTTTTATTTGTCTTTTTTGAACTTTGACTTGTTCTTTTCTTTGTAACTATCTTTGACTGCTTTTAGGACGTCACTGCCTAACTGCTTTAACATTTCTGTCTTTTCATTATCGGACGCTCTTTGATATTTAGAGGTATTTATAAGTTTTTTTCGGTTTGCTTCAAGCACTTTTTGATAGTCCTCGTAATACTTTTTGTATTCAGTATATGTCATTTCCCAAATGTAAGACTTCTTATCCACCGTCATAGTTATCTTTGATTGTGGTAAACTGCTCATATATCCGTCATCGGTTGTCATTTCCTTGCCACTGTACAAACCAACGATACTTTTGTCTGTATCTGTTATTCCTGAATTGATGTTTCTGACATCTGCTATAAGCTCTTGTCTGGCTTTTCTTTGTTCGCTCTCAGATAACCTCTTTATTGCTTTGTTGGCTTGCGTTATATATGTAGCCTTACTTGCATATTTTTCATATATACAAGCATTTTGTGGTGTAGGATTGTTTTGATATTTCTTAAACATTTTATCTCGTCTTTCGTATACCTTATTAAAGACATCGGTTGAATATGCACTATCAGCACTGTACGAATTTCCGTAAATGGTAGACGGATTAAAGCCGTCCGATGTAACAGCTCTGTTAATCTTACCTAAAATACCTGTGTAGCTGTCGATTAAATGGTCTATTTTCATAGGCGACCAATTGAACGCTTTACCTATCTCTTTGGCAAGAAGTGACGTTCTACTGTTGTACTGTGCTTTACTTGGTTCATCTTCAAGTGCTGAACTTACTATCGGTGTTCCTTTGAAGTCTTTATTAACCATATTATCTACAATACCGCCGAATATTGTACCACCTGCTACTTGGTGCAAGCCTTCCTCTATTCCACCTTCTGCAATGCCGGTAATAGGTAGCCACGCCGGTAATATTGTATCACCGAGATATTGTCCGAACTGATAGAATGCCTCTTTATCATCAAAAGCATACTCTATCGCTCTCTCTGTTGTTGTGTTAAGTATCGCCGCTTCTCTTGCTTTTGGTATTTTTATGAACTTTCCGTTACCTGTGGCTATGCAATAGAAATTGTTCTTTTGATATTGAGATAATTCTTCCCAACCATCTTCATCTGACGTTCTGTTCCAAAATTCTAATAGTGCAGTAGTTAAAATTGCACTGATTAGATACCTAAGTATATGCTTTGCAATCTTTTTTCTGCCTCCTGTTGTGAATACACGAACTTGCTTGTCCATACCTTGCACGGTAGCGTTTGAAAATCTGAATATTTTGTTTAGTTTTCTGCCAACCTCACCGCTTTTATTGAAGTTGACGGTTATATCAGACGCCGCATAAATAGCTTGTTGGTTATCAGCTCCTTTTTTCTTCATACCTTTAAACTCTGCCAGTCTTGGGACTGATTCTGTTATTTCATTTAATCGTGTAAGATTATATATCGGATGAAGAAATGTAGCTTGTACAAAACGTCTTGCAAGTCCTGCGTCTTTTGAACTTACTTGGCTTAGAGTCCTTTTTAAAACGTCAATATTATCACTGAAATTAGACATATGACCGCCTCCGGCAGCTTTGTATTGCTTGTAGCTGTCACTGTTGGTTATAACGTCCCATAAAGCCGACATATACGCCGCAGTGAACGTTACAGGATTGTTGTATGCTTCAGAGTTTTTCATTGCCGTATCGAAATCACGAACCATATTGGTTGTTGCAAATACCGGATTAAGCTCTGTTATAAGCGTGTTTGTTACACCTAATATTTTTGCACCAAAATTTAATATTCCGTCTGCTTGTGTTGGTGTCAAATTCGTTATTGCGTCAAATAATGCTTTATCGTGTATCTGATAATATTTATATTCGCCGTTCTCTAACCACGTTACTATCTGTTTTCTCGGTATTACAACCGGTGTATAGCTTTCAATTTGTGTACCGAATATATCATCAAAAGCTTCTGTTAAAGTATATAAATCATTATCATTAAGATTTTCAGACATTACTTTTAAAAACTTATCCGACAAGCCTCGAATACTCACAGTCTTTTTTATTTGGTCCGGAGGTACAGGCTCTATAAAGTTAGCAAATCCCGATATATCATCAGCATACAACGCTAATACTCCCATAACCTTGTTGCGTGTTCCAAACTTTACATACTTTTCTACATTACGCATAATACTTTCAAGAGGACTTATAATCGTTGCTCCACTTCCTCTTGCATTTTTTATAGGACTTTGTTGGTTTGCAAAACTGTTTTTATATCCTTTTGTGCTTCTACTTATATCGCGCATAAAAGGTACATAATGTGGATAACGTTTTTGGAGCTCGTTAAATGTATCAATATTCATACCGCCTGTGTTTACAACCCAATATTTAAGCATTTCCTTTTGAAAGTTGTACAGATTATCAGCTGCTTTTTTAAATTCAGGATGTTCTTTTTCTAATTGTTTGATATTCTCTGTGATTGTTTTTGTATCTTGCAACGTTTCATCACTGAATACACGCTTTGCTTTAACGCCCTCTTTTGGTTCAAGCCATTCTAAGCTGTGCTTTAACACCAAATATTTATCGAACAATTCTAAATCTTTTCTCGGCACTTCTTTTATACAATCTATCAAACCTTTTCCGCCTGTTAGATTACCATTTGCGTCAACCATACCTTCTTTGAGTATTGTAACTGTTGTGGCGTTTGTGTTTCTCGAATTTAAAGCTAATACATACGCGTCATATTCTCCGTTTAATTCCCCTTTTACGTGCTTAACATAGTCAGTCGCTTTTTTTATCGGGAAAAAGTCGTCAACTATCTTTGTGTAAGTTTCTTCCGTTTTTTTAAGTATAGTCGGTCTATTCCTCTGCTCAATCTCTTTATTGGTTGTCATTGACGCACTGACTTTATCCATAAAACCAGAATTGAAATATCCTTGTACATACTCCGATAATGTTTTTAATGCTTGAGCGTCCTTTTGTTCAAGGCGTTCTATAAACTCTTTTGAAAATCTCGGCACTTCCTTTATGGTACTTTGAGGGTCCTTTACAAACTCCCTCACAAATTCGGCAACGCTCTCGCCGGGTATTTCGTCTTGAGTGTATAGGCTCATAAGTGTAGGATTTTTTTGTTGTGCGAAGTCGATTACATCATCAATATACTTTAATGATGTCAGGTCATACTCACTATCAAGAAGATGTCCTAATTCGTGTGTGACTGTTGGTAAGTCGTTTGCAACACGCAGTCTTACAGCTCTCGGCATTTTTTTAAACTCACCTTTTGCTTTTGCTATTGACAGATTTCCTTTTGAAATAGGTATATTGAACTCTTTTGAAATATACGAAACAATATCGCCTAACTTTTTATTTTTTTGGTTCTTGTTGCTTTGTGCCACATCAGATGTCCAACTATCGACTGTATTATCATTAGATTGTTTGGAATACTGAATATCACTACTCATATCAGTCTTGTTTACTACTTTCTCAATAGTTTTGCTCACGTCATCTTCTTTTTGATTTGCGGATGTTTCATTATAATGCTCATACTTGTATGTTATATCTTTCTGCTTATCAATAGCTTCTCTTAGTTCTGTTTCTTTTTCGAAAGGCTTTTTTACTTCTTGTTTTGCGAATTCCAAATCATCTTTAAACTTAGTAATGCTATTTTGCGTATTGCTTAAATCTGAATCAAGCCTCTTTAGAACACCTGCTATTCTTGCAATATTATTTGCACCGCCGGCATACTCGACTGTGTAGGTGTTTACACCTTGAATTATAAGTGAGTAATCCATACCACCTGTATTGCCTTTAAACTTAATTTTAAAACCGTTATATGAGCCGATTGTATTATATTTGCCATTCTTCGGAGCAGACTTTATAGCTTCTGAAAGTGCTTTGTTTGCGTCTTTTTGCTTTTCATAACGCTTATCTTTAATGATTATTTCATTCTCATTATATTTATCTCTTGAAATAATATCGTTTTTTAAGCCTTTTTCTCGGTCAGTGTACTCCTCTATCAAACGTGGATTTTTTGCAACGACATCTTGATAGTGATAAATTTCATTCAAATAACCTTGTTCCAGTGTTTTAAGTCTTGACACCTCTTTGTCTATATCTATCTTTTCTTTTACAAGTGGATTGCCTGATGTTATAGCCATAGCTGTTGCGGCGTCTATTGATTCGCCACCGTCGTCACTTGCTCCGACATCTTCCATTTCTGAAATTGCGTCGCCTCGCAAAGCGGCTCTTATCATTTCGCCTTTGCGGTCCTGTGCTTGCCACTTATGACTGTCAAAAGTGTTTTCTTGTAGGTATCTGTAAATGCGTACTTCTTTGTTGATATTTCCCGAACGGACACCACGAGCGTTACTTTGTTCCCAATCCGACGGTTTATATGTAACTGTGGGGTGATGTATTGCTACAACACGTTTTTGAACATTAAGTCCCTCAGCCATCTTCTGACAAGTTCCAATTAATACACGAACGTCGCCATTATTTACTTTTTCGTATAGTTCTTCAAGCTGTGCGTCTTTTTGATTGCTTATTATAACAATTTCTTCTTCCGGTATGCCTCTTTCAATCAGTTTATTTTTAATATCCTTATGTAAATTAAAAGAATATACTTCGCCAGAGCCTGCACCTTTATCGCAAAATATGATTTGCGTGCCTTTTATGTCATTAGAATTTTTGTACTCAGTAAGAACTTGTTTACACATAGTGTTGATTTTGCTATTTTCGTGTTCGAGTTCATCGACAGAGTAATCTTTATACATATTTACGTCTGTTTCAGCACCTGAAAGCATTCTTGTATCAACAGACGCCATATCTGCCATTGCCATTAGACGAGCATATACTTTTAGCATTTCTTTCTTGTTAGTATTAGCTAAAGTATCTGTAATTTGTTGTTGTATTTGCTTATGCTCCGGAGTTCCTTCGATTTTTATGTCTACATACTTCGCTTTAGGCAAATCTTTTACAACATCTTCTGTAAAAACTATGTCTGCGAATTGTCGAAACAGTCCTATCATTTCAGACGCATTTACAAAACTGCGTATTACTTGTGTTGATTTCGGTTTAATCTGCCCGTCAATTCCTAATTCTACTGTGTTTTCAATTTTAGCAAATGTATTAACCCATTCATCAAGCGAATGTATTCCTGCTTCTTCTAATATATCCGGTCGTACCATTCGCATCATATTGTATATTTCTGATACAGTATTTGTTATAGGAGTACCTGTTCCAAACACGATTTTTCCGTTTATCGAACGCAAATAGTCTAACTTCATCAGCATATCGTTAGCTTGTTGTGCACTACTGCTATTTGCTAAACCTTTAATGCTAAGCGATGTAGGTGTTGTAATACTTTTATAATTATGAGCTTCATCTACACAAATAGCGTCAAAACCAAGTTTTTCAAATTCAATACCGTTTTCATCACGTTTCGTATCTGCATTTAGATTTTTTAATTTATCTTCGAGGTTATTTCTCTTTTTTATCAGATTTTTATATGCTCTTGTAGAACCATCTCTGTTGCTTTCAGCTTCTGCGATTTGTATATTGCATTCTTCAAGTTGTTGAGAAATAAAATTTGCTTCCAGTTGCTTACTTACCGGTATTTTAGTGAATGTAGTTCTTGCAATAAGGACTATATCCCAATCATTTGAATTAACCAATCCAAGCATAGATTGTCTTTTGGCTTTTGCTGTATCTATCACAAGCACTTTTGCTGTCGGATAAGCTTCTGCTATATCGTTTCTGAAATCGACTACTTTGTTGTTTGGAACAACCATTGCAGTTTTATTTATGATACCCATTCGCTTAGCTTCCATAACCGAAGCAATCATTTCAAATGTTTTACCTGTTCCTACACCGTGTGCAAAAAGAGTATTTCCGCCAAACAAAAAGCGTGCAATACCGTTCTTTTGATGTGGATATAGCTTTTCTTTTAATTCTTCACTCATTGAATCAAAGGATAACTTTTCAGCTATATTCTTGTAATTAAGAGGTCTGTAATTATTGTACATTCGGTTATACTTGTCTACAATAACATTTCTTCTTTTGCTGTCACGGAATATCCAGGAATTGAAAACGTTTTTTATATCTTCAGCTTTTTGCTTTGCGACTTCTGTCATTTTTGTATCTATTGTAACAACTTCTTTACCGTCAACAACAGATTTCGTTTTAGCCAATATTTCGCCATCATTTAACACCTTTTCAAGAAGTTGCACCGCATTAAAAGCCTTGCAACCATATTTTGTGTTCACGATTTCGCCATATCGTCTTTGTCCTGCTCCGTCAATCTTCCATTTTCCGCTTGAATCTTTTTCTATACTCAAGCGTTGACCGAAAGTATCAAGTGCAAATCTTTCTATGTATTTCGGGTCAATGTAGTTTGCACCAAGTTTCACGATTATTTCAGACGCATTTTTAGGCTTCGGTAAGACTTGCTCAAGCATTTTTTGCTGTTCTTCAAAACCAGGCTTGCCCTTTACTTCCTCTAACTTTTCGTAGATGTTACCCGACAAATATATATCAGTAAGAACATAATCGCCTTGAGGTGTAAGTACAATTTCGCCTTTTAATTCATCAGCAATCTGTTTTTCAGTTTTGCCTGTCAATTCTTGCATATGTTTAAAATCAACCTTACCTGTTTCATTTATAGATACTACGAGTGCGTCAGACGCAGTATCTACTTTAGTGATTTTTTTCTTGCGTAACGTATCTTTTTCAAACAATACCGATTTTGCAAATTCTTTTTTTGCTTTGTCGTATCTTTCCAAACCGCCAACTAAATAGAAATCTGAATCAGCTTTCAAAAAACTATTGTTCGCGCTTTTCTTTTTGCCTATTTTTTTCTTTCCGTCGCCTGTAATCGGACCGTGTTTTGTATAAAAATCGTCATATACTTCCGATAATTTTTTTCGTAATGTTTCAATCTCATTATCCGGTAATTCTTTTTCGTAAGCTTCAAGAAGTTCTTTATAAACGTCCCTTACTGCAATATAGTTGCGTGCTGTATTTTCCTTTGTTCCCTTTAAAGTGGTCGCTGTTCCTGCTCCGTCGTCCTCGTAAATGCGTCCGCCTTTTTCAAAGAATTTAGGCTTTTCAGACCACGAAACAAGTGTTTCAACTTTCTTTAACTCACTTTTGCCGTTCATTAGTCCTTTTGGTAATTTTGACATTGCGTCGTTTAGTTTTTCATAGAATTTACCGTCATCAATTACTGTCGTAATTTCGCCCCACGCATTAGTTCCTTTTGCAAGAGTACCTAAAATATTTTCGGGGTGCTTTTGGAAATACTCGTTAATTCTCAATCCGTCATCAGTTGTAGTAACATTCAAAATACTGTCGTCACTCGGTCGCTGACCGCTTGCACGCTTCTGAAGAATTAACAAATCAGATTGTACGCCAGTGTTTGCACTTCGTGAAAATACACCTTCCGGCAGTTTATAGCAAGCGACAACATCAGCTCTATCCATAATAGCTTTTCTTGCGTCTATTCCATAACTGTCTAACGTACCTGAACTTGTAATAACAGCTACAATGCCACCCTCACGCACTTTGTCCAAAGATGATATGATAAAATAGTTGTGCATTGAATATTTCTTTTTACCATATGAAATCTTGTTTTGACCGAAAGGTACGTTACCGATTGCTAAATCATACGAATTGTTTTTAAAAGCTATATCTTGAAACGGTTTATTAATTACAGTTGCTCCAGGATATAGATATTGTGCAATTCTTGCCGTGTACGTTTCAAGTTCCACACCTGTAAGTGCTGATTTTGCAGTCATTGCGACAGGCATTCTGCCAAAGAAATTACCTATACCCATTGAAGTTTCGAGAACATTTCCGCCTTTAAAACCTAATCTTTTAAGACCGTTATACATTGCGTCAACAACTTTTGTAGGTGTAAAAAATGCGTTATTCATCGAATCTTGTACATTTTTTCGTTGTACACCGTCAAAATATCTGTTAAATCTTGAATATTGCTCATACGGTAGACGTCTTGTGTCTATTCCGCCCCAACCTTTGTATTTTGCAAGTATTTCTTTTTCTTCGTTTGTTGCTTCTCGTCCTTCTTCTTCTAACTTCAAAAGTAACTCTATTGCATCAAGATTATCTTTTGCACTCGGTGGAGTAGTATCGTATTTTTCGGCAAAATCATTGCTTATAACAAAGTTATTCTTATTAGACGGCATTTTTTCTTTTTTGACGGTTTTTGCACCTGTTTCTATAACGTCAGGTGTACCGTTGGTACTGTCTTTTAATTGTCCAGGCTGTCCACCCATTCCTTGAACAGCATTATTTCCTCCATTGTGTACTGTTCCTCGTCCTCGTTGCCCTCCGTCTGATACTCCTTTAGTTTCTGATGTAGTTTCTCTTTTATCAGTTCCTCCGTGTATTCCCTCGCTATCATTTCTGACATCGGGTCTGTTTCTTTCGTTTCCAGCTGATTGTCGTAGTCCTTCGTTGCTATCGTCGCTATGTGACGTATGAACTCCGTCAATTCTGCTTTCTTCATTAGTTCCATCAGTTCGGGCGTGTAGTCCTCTATCATCATTTCTACTTTTTCCGTCCAATACTTCTTGTTGCGATATGCCATTTTCTTTACCTCCGTTTTTTTGATTATCTACTTTTTTTATTCCTACTTGATTTGTATCTGTGTTCGTCCTAAAAATTTGTTTGTCATCAAAAACGATATAGCTTTTTCCGCTTATAGCTTCAATCTCGTTATTGTACACAATACCGTCGTACCCTTTATTTTTTAGAATTTCTCTAAGTTTGGAATTTTTTAATTCTAAATCTGCAATATTGAGTATTTTTAACCCATCTTCGGACGATATAATTCCTTGTTTATCTAAATCAGCCATCACTTGGTCTGCATTCCAATTCCAAAAATCTTTATCAATGTAAATAGGGTTTGTTATATTGAGATATGCTTTAATATATATTGGATTTGTTATCCCCTTATCTTTCACACGCCGAATTGCTTGAGAATAACTGCCAAAATGTATACCGATATCACCACATTTAAACTCATTAAACTTTGAACCGGTTCCGTGATATAATGGAATTAATTGACCATGTTTGTTTTTTACAATGCTGTTCTTGGTGCCTTTCGTTATATATAACGGTAGCTTTTTTCCTGTTATGTCTGTTATAGGGTCAATATATTTATTAAAGTATTCTGCAATATTATCATTGAAAATCACTCTAAGTTCATTTTGTGAATCGGTAAGCATATCATATGTTACCATTTCTCTAAAATCATATCCTTCGTCCCAACGGCTGTCATTTTCATACTTTTTATAAAGATTTTTATTTTTATCAGCTGATATTTCATTGGCTACAAACCATGATAATTTTTTAAACGAATCAAGTTCTGCTACTTCTTGAATTTTGCGTTTTTCAAGAACTGTACATCCTTTTTCGTCAATCCGTGATAATCCGCCTGAGATATTATTGTCGCTATTTCGTCTTTGAAAAATCTCTCTCGCCTCGATTCCGGTCTTGCTTTTGTCAATTCTGTTACTATCCTCAAGTATCTTTCTGCTTTTGTCAATGTCATCATCTTTCACCTCATTAATATTTTTTGAATTATCTGCTTTTGAAATTATCTTGTAATCGTGCGTTTGCTTAAAGTTTTCCATACCGCCAATATGAGAGAACGTCTGTTTGCTGTCGCTCTTATCAAGGTTTTTAAAACTCATATTTAAGCCTGTTTGTGTAACTTCCCATTGCTTGCCGTCATACTCGATTACATCGCCAATTTCTAAGTCAGGTTTCTCTTTTATTGTATCATTTTCGGATTGGTTGTTCAATACAGTTTTATTGTTTTCTGAAATGTTTTCTTCGTCACTTTCTGTATTATTATTTGTTGATTGACTATCTTTAGCGTTTTTCTCTACTTGTACATCATCTGCTTCTTTTAAACTGCCTGTTGTTCCAAAGAAATTATTAAACACATCAAAAACTTCTTCTGTTGGTTCGGTTTTGAAGATAAACCCGGGTATCGGCTTACCGTCAAGTGTTTTCGGGTATTTTGAATAATAACCACCCACAGCTTTTACTTCTGCATTTAGCTTTTTGTATTCATCTGTCGAAAGCTTCTCTTTTAAACTTACAACCCATAAATCTTTTTTTGTTTTGGTATGCTTTGTTTTTGTGATACTACACTTATCATTAAGCATATCCGCACTATTGACATTATGGTTATTATCGGATATAATGTTATCAGAAGCAGACGATGAGACAAGGGGCGTTTTGGACGTAGGCTGTGGGTTGTTATCAACATTCGGCACTTGGCTACCAACGGCTGCTTTTTCTATTCTTGCGGATGTTATCCATAATGTTTTTTTCTTACTGTCGGGTACCACTTGACTTACAGTGTAAGTCCCGTCTATCCTTTTTTTCATAATAAATACAGGTGCTATTTTGTTATTCCTATCGTTATATTGCTTATCAAACACTTGTTTTCCATTGTCGTCAACAACCCATTCAATATCATCACTGTTATTTATAACATACCCCATCCTTGATACATCTTTAGGGTCACTTAATGAGTGGTCGTGATTGCCATTTATACCGTGTCTATTTTCGATATGCACTAATCTTTCACGTTTTATCTTGCACGAGTAACCACTTATATCGTACCCTACAAAAGCACTGATTTTGCTTAATGTATCTTTATTAAGTTTTGTGACTTCTAACACTTCAGGCACTTTCTCTATATTGCCATTTCTGATATTAATAACAGCATTTTCTATATCTTTATTAACATAATTAAGAAAATCCTTACTTACTTCTTTTTCGTGATAAGCGTGTGTATATTCTTCGCTTTTTTTACTTTCTTTGACTGATAAATCTTTTTTTACAGCATTTAGTATGCTTGTAAACTGTAGAATATCCCCGCCGGTTCTTACCACTCCGTTATTGTCGTTATACAAATAAATCGAATATCCACTTGTTTCATTTTCAATCTGTTTCATAAATTCAATAGCGGTGTCTTGATTGGGGAATATCGCCGTTGCGTCACCTGTCGGCAAATACGATACAATATAATTTCCATTCGAGCCTTGGTGTGTGCCAAAGCGACCGTATGTAACTCCTTGTTTTGTTTCGTATTCTCCATTTTTCTGTTTTACTGCAAATGACGTTTCACTTAGTTGGTTCGTATAGTCAACACCTTGTTCTATAACATAACCTACATTTTGTCCGTTTTCACTTACCGGAGCGAATTTTATATTGTTATTTGCATTTTCAGTTATGTTAAGTGAATAATAGTCGCCGTTTTCGACGTCTTGCACCTGTGCATTTAAAACTTCATTTGCACCGTACAAATTGTTATGTATGTTAGCATTTTTCTTTATACTTTCCCTTAAAATGTTCTTGAAGTTTCTTGTGGTGACTTGAAATTCTGTATTTCCGTCAAGTGTACTACTTCCTGTAAGCGTTTTATTCACAAGTTCATCTGCAAGATTATCTGTTTCATTCGACAAAATAGTATAACTACGTCCGTTTTTCTCTGACATAGCTTGTACAAAATCATTTGCATAGTTGCTTACAAAATCTCTGTCAAAAAGGTTATCAGCACTTGACATAAACCTTGTATTTGCTTCTTGTATGCCTGTCGCATTTTGCGATACACCGACACCTATCTTATTCATTGCGTCGTGTGTTTCTCTTGTAACGTCTTGTACAGAAGATAGTACACCATTGTTCAATCTATTTGTATCGACATTTTGTGTAGAAGCAACTGTATCTGTATTAGCTACTGTATCGGTGTTATCTGCTGTACTCTGTTGTTCAATTTGCGTTGGTAGTGTATCTTCAGTAACTGCCGTATCTTTGTTAATCACTGTATCGGCACTATCAGTAATATTCTGTGGTGCTGTTTGAGTTACTGTATTGTCTTGTCGACTTGTGTTGCTTTCATTAAACTGCTCTGTTTCTTTTAGCTTATTTTCGTCAGCTTGATTTAGTACATATTCAAACTGTTTTACTGCAAATTCAAAGTCGCTGTTGCCGTCAAGATTGCTTTTTCCTGTTAATATTCTGTTACTTAATTCATCAGCAATATTTTTTTTATTATTAAAAAACTCACGTCTTGGATATTGAGGACTGTTTTTTGCAACTTCAATAAAATTTTTGACATAAGCTTTAACTAAATCTTCACTGTACTTTTTTGGAGCGGTTTCTGATACTGTATTGGTGACGTCAGTTTGTACATTTCGTGGTGTTTCAATATCATTTTGTACTTCTGCGTTATCTTGAGTTGTTGTATCACTTGGGTTTACACTTGCAGGTGCTTGTTCTTGAGCCTCTTGTATTGCCTCATCAAAAGTTGTTTTCGGTACATTTTGTACTATTTCTTTATTTAAAGGTACATTATTCTCAACACTAACATTAGCCGATGTTTTTGGCATATTGTCAACATTAACGTCGGTTGGGGATTTTGTTATGTTATCGACTGTACCAACCTTTGAACTTTCTGAAACTTTTGGCACGTCATAAGGAATCGAATTAACCTTATCATAAAATTCTTGTGCACTGTTTTTTATGGTAGCCAAATCTTCTTGCATAGTCCTTACTCGCGAACTTTCGCCAACAAAACGAGCTTTGTCTAATACAACATTTTTTGTCGGTGCTTTGCCCTTGCTTGTCAAATATGCCGTTACTGTATCAGCCGGAGCGTCGCTTTTCATCTCAAAGCCTTCACCGTCAAGATATTTACTCATAGAATCAGAGTATTCCATTACGTTTTTAGCAAGTTTCTTAGCACTCTCTATGTCGTGCTTATTCGCCGCTTTAACCATACTGTCGTAATCTTTCATCATCTTGTTGTTTACGGTGTCTAAAGCTTCTTTGCTTGATTGCTTTATTTTACCTGTATTTATACCTGTTGTAATCGCTGCAAAAGCAAAATTTACAGCCATATTTTTAGCAACTTCTTCTATTGATGGTCTTTCTTCTTTAGGGCGCATAAAATATGTAGAGGCACTGTCCGCAAAAGCAAAAGACGCTGATGAAGTTCCGTTTCTTATTATTTCGGGTATAATTTTATGTTGTAGTTTTGTCTTAAATAGAATATCTTCACCAACTTTTCCGACCACAGAACTTGTTGCACCGCCTGCCGCACCGCCTACTGCACCTATTGCGGTATTCTTTGCTACATCTTTCGCATTACCACCGTCAATAGCTGTTTCAGTACCTTGTTTTAGCCCAAAGGTGATACCGTCTTTAATTGCACCTTGTACCCATACAGGTGCTTTAGCCAACCATTTTACGCCTTTCAAAGCGCTTCCCACTACTCCGCTTAACGTCAATAGTGAAACTGTAGAACCTGCCAAATCTCCTAAACCGCTTGCGATTTTGTGGTCGTCTAAAGTTTTTTGAGCCGCTTGCGTATCACTTACGAATTCGTTTGGGTCAAGTCCTGCCTCTTTGTATTCCTTTTTGGTTTGCTTATCAGATAAGTGAGAATACGCACCTAATGTCATTGCGTCCATAGCTTTCAAAGAGAACGCTCCTACACTTCCCTGATCACTATCTGATACTTTTTTTCGCTCGTTGTTTTTGGCAAGTTGTTCAAGTGTTTTTTTGTCTGTTATTTCCTCATCACTTGCGAGTGTCACACCTTTTTCATTCTTTTTAGGTGCTAATACTCTTCTTTTATTCTGTGGTGTGTCGCCAACTAATTGATATTCAAAATTATGCTCTTTTGCCCATTTTTCAAAATCACCATAAGAAAAATTATTCGGGTCAATGCCGTACTTGTTGTATGTGTCGTTTAGTCTGCTTTTTCTTTCTTCTTGATATTTTTGCTTTTCTTCTTGGTACTTTGGTATTGTTTCAAAACTCGACTTACCTACATAATTAAATAAACCTTTACTTTTTGTTTTGGACGCACCCTCTGTTTGAGTGCGTCCGTTGTCTGTGTTGTTTCCTCTTCTTAAATCAAAACCATTTCTTTTTGGTGGTGTTGTACTTCTTTTTTTACCGCTTAAATCAAAGCCCATTGATTAATTCCTCCGTTTATTTTACCTTTATCATACCTTTTCCACTGTTTAGTCCCCAACGGTCCCTATAGTTATCCAACCAACCCGTATTCATACCAAATCTATTCAATATTCGTTTTGCATCGTCTACCTCGATGTCGTATTGCTCTGTATTATTCTTAATGCCCTCTATAATTCGGTTTTCATTCTGAGTTTGACTGTAATTATTGGTGTCGGCGTCATCATATATTCGCTTTATATAATCGTTCAAGAATTGTTGAACTTTCGGTTTATCTGAAAAAGAGTTGTAAAACTCGTTCCAATCTGTATCTACATTTTCATCTGTGGTAGTAAGGTCTATTCCTGAAGAACTCTTTGAAGAACTCTTCGAGGAAGTTCCACCTATGCCGCCACCTGTTTGATTGTAGGCGTTTATAGCGTCACTTGTAGCTGATGTAGCCTCTGCTCTCGCGTTTCGTGAAGCATTATTAGCTTCTGCTATATTGTTTCTTGATGTGTTATTAGCCTCTGCTATGTTGTTTCTCGACTGATTGTTTGCTACGTCCATTTCATTCTTAGCACTTGCGTCATTAACACGAATTGTATTGTCAGCCTCGATACCTGGCATTTTTTCTTCGTGTTCGTAACCCATTTTAGCAAGGTCGGTGCTGTTTTTAATTTGTGCGTCGAACTGTCTTGCGTCCTCTGTTTGTGTATTCGGAACGCCGTAATCACCGTCGTCATATTGACCGTATTTACTGTAGTTGTTCCAAATCTTTACCCCTCTTGCAACTCTCGCCGCTTGTGCCGTCTGTGTATCACCTCTTGCGATAGCTTGTTCGATTACCTTTTTATAGTCAATATCTTCTATCGGATTGCCGTTATCATCAAAGAATGGATTTGAGGAATATTGCATACTCTTAGGAATTTGACCTGTAACTTGTGCCGTTGTTGCGTCACGTGATACTTTACCGTTAAGTACAGTTTCGTTTCTTTGTACTTCGTTATTCTTTGCTGTTTCGTCTCTGTTGAACGCATTGTCGATTTGAACACCCATATCGGATAGGATTTTTCGTGCCTGTTCAATTTTTTGCGTTGAGTTCGCCGCATTTTGTACCTTTGCATTATACGCGTCCAATACATTCTGTTGTGCCTGTGAGTATAGCGCCGCTTGCTGTCGCATTGCGTTTGCGGCGCTGTAACTGTCAACATTACCGCCGTTTGAGGCTGTACCTAAAGCAAGCTGATTATTTCTTCCCTGTATAGCCGATAGATTATACTTTCCGAGTATTGCTTTTGCCTCGTCGGTAGAGAATGGATTTGTTTTAACCATATCCATATAATCTTTATAGTCTTGTCCGTATGTTTTCATCAAGTCGTTATAATGGTCGAACAGATTACTTTGCTGTTGACCTACAAGGCTTGATGTGGTTTGACTTTTGCCTGTGTCTTGAACATAGTTTTTAAAAGCATTATCAAGCGTACTGTTATCCCAATAAGATACCCCATTTGAACCTACTGCCGACGGCTTGCCTATGTTTTTACCGCCTAAGCTAACCTCACCTGTCGTATCGTTATATTGAAGTGCATTGTCTATATCGCTTTGACTTAAACCGTACTTTGAGCCTAAGCCATAAAAATACGGTCTAATCGCACTTTTACCGCTCTGTGCAAAGTAGTCATTAACATACTTCTTTGACGCGTCATATCCGCTGTTATAAAGTGTGTCAGCAAGCTTTGTGTCGCCATTTTCACGCATTTGACCGTAATAGTTTTGTGCTTCATTTGCTATTTGTGCCGTTTTCTTTGTATCGCCCTCTGCGTTTGCATTAAGCCAATTACCTTTAAGTCGCAATATTGTATTTACGGCGTCTTGTGTACTGTATGCCATTCGTTTTACCTCCTTATGCTATTCTTCTTGCACCGACATAGTCGCTACGTCCTGATAAATTGCTGATTTTAACGACATCGCCTGTCTTTGGTGCTTGTATGTACTGTCCGTTACCTATGTAAATTCCAACGTGTCCAGGACTTGACGAACTGCCTCCCGAACCTTTAAAGAATACAAGGTCGCCCTCTTGCAAGTTATTCTTGCTTACGGCTTGTCCTACATTTATTTGGTCGTATGTTGTTCGCGGAATATCTATACCGCTTGCTTTCGCCGCTAACTGTACAAGTCCGCTACAATCAACACCGCTTGACGAAGTACCACCATATACATATGGTGTACCTAAATATGATTTTGCCGCCGCTACAATCTGTTTGCCTTTAGACGAACCGCCTGACGAAGTGTTTGAATTGTTCGCATAACTCAATCTGTTTAGATAACTTCTCGATGAATTACTTGATGAATTACTTGCATTTGAACCGCCTACACCCTTAGCTGTGTTGTATAGTTTTCCCATAATAGAACTTACCTGTGTCGCCCAACTACTATCTATTGCTCCGCCGTCTGTGTATGCATACCCCATTCCTTTCGGATTGTTACCTGTACCTGCTGAATTAATCGACTTTGCACCATACCCATTGTAGTATGTTTTCATAAATTCAGTTGCAAATTGAGTAGCGCCTTGTGACATTTGACCGTATCTATGAGCGTTGCCCTCAGGATTAACATTTGTAGCACCGTAACCCCAAATATTATTGGTTTTCTTAGCTATGTTTGAAGTACCCCAACCGCTTTCCAAAGCTCCGATACCGAGTATTGCCAAAGCGCTCATACCTGTTGTTTTTTGAGCATTGTATATACCCTCTGCGTCACTTGTTGATATGACTGAACTGCGATTAAAGTGTTTTTTAATGATTTCGGCTATTTGTGCTGTTGACAGTTTCGGAAGTTGCGTTGCTACGTCAAGACTTCCAAGCGACGAGCTGTCAAGATTTCCGTTAAAACCAACATTATCATCACCGTTTGAATTAATAGTACCACTGCTAAGAGCGGTACTATTTTCATTTTGAGTAGAATTTGATGAATTTGACATTGTGTTTGTTGGTTGAATGCCTGTTGCTTGTGTTATCCATTCTCTAACCTTATCGCTTGTCGCACTGCTGTTCACAATCGGCTTATAATCAGCCATTTTATTTATAACCTGTCCGTCCCTTTTACTGATGAACGGATTAAAGGAATTTATGTTCGGTGCCGTTGTCGTGTTTTGCTTTCCGTACAATGTATCAATTTTGTTTTTTAATTGATTACTCTGTTGTTGTGAATCGAAATTAAAAAGGCTGTTTACCTTATTTCTTATTGTATCTGTCAAACCCATAGTCATTTACTCCTTATCAAATCTTGATTTTCATAAGTCCTGCAACAAATTTAACTGCACGATATACAACAACACATACCCACAATTTTGTATTATTTAGGTTAAGGTGCGCGTCGTCTGCGCCTGATACAATACCGTTATCCAAACACCACTGAACAGGCTTATGTGCCCATTCAGGCATATTACTGTCAATGCAATCGTAAATCATTTCTGATTTATCAGCCTTTTTCTTGTCCAACTCATTAATTTTCCTCGTTAGTTCCTCGTACTGTGTCATCGTTAAATCCTCCTCATTTTTCACTGTTTCTTGTCCTGTAATTCCTTTAAAAATCGCCTTTGCAAACTCTGTCGCACCGATTTTCTTGTATTTATTTGCGTCCTCTGTATCTACAAAACACACTTCAACAAGCATAGCTTTCGCGTCACTGTGATGTACCACATACAGCTTAGAGCCATCTTTAATACCTCTGTTTTTAAAACCTAATTCACTTATCGCCTTGCAAGTGTTTGTTGCCTCATCAAACTTTTTGCCGCCGTAAGTCCACACCTCTGTACCTTGCCCACCGCCACTGTTAAAGTGTATTGATACAAACAAGTCAAGCGGTTGTGAATTTGCTTTATCGACAATCTGTCTTAGATTTGAGCTTACTGTCGGCGCATAATCATTTGTACAGTCATACACTGTATGTCCCGCTTTTTTTAATAAATCTTCAAGTGCATATCCGACGTTTCGTGCCTCTACGCTTTCGTCTATGTAACCTACTGCACCACAACCGACTTGCCCGCTTACGGTATGTCCGCAATTAATTCCTATTCTCATAAATTACCACTCCTTTACGGTCATATTCTTCCACTTCTTGTATGCGTCAAAATACATCTCATTTTTATCACCGTTGTATGTAATTTCGTAATACATTCCGTCCGATACAGTTGTTGACGCCAACGCTTTAAAATTCTGCAATGTCTTACAGCTCCACACGATATACACATCATCTGTGGTGATTTTCTTGCCGTCTGTCACATCAACATTATTGTTAAAATAATTTGCGATTAATGTTTTTACTGCATTTATAAAAATTTTATCTGTCATATTTCATTACACCTCTTTCAATTTAACGCCTTCCATTACCCCTCTTGTATACAACATCGCAAGATAAACTTTCATTGCCTCTAATTGTATATCATATATACTTCGTGTACTTTCGGGAGAAGTTATCAAACCTCGTTTATCCCAACTCTCAACTGTTGCTTTAAGCTTTTTGTATCGCATTGACAGTTGATAATATTCATCTTGCAAATCTTTTTCATAATCTTTGCAAGTTTTTATTTGAACAGTCTCTTTCAAATTCATATTTATTCCTCTTTCTTACCCTCGAGTTCCGATGTCATTGTATCAAGCCACTTTTCAATGCCGTTTCGTAGTTTACTTGGTATCGGTAAACCGCATAGGCACATATTCTTGAGAATTGATATACTTTCATACATAATGTATAGCAAGCAGAAAAACTCACATATGCCCACTTGCGTAATACCGATATATTTAAGCACTTCTTCCGGTACGAATGGTAACATATTAAAGCCTATCAGCTTGTCCAAAATAGCCAAACCCACAACCGATACAATCATTGCAAATTTTCGTATTGCACCGTCAATGCCGAAACAGCTATTAAACTTTTTCTCTTTGATTGCCCTTAGTAACCCTAAAACCGTATCTAACATAACTGCAACAAATACAGTTTTTATGAATAGGTTACACGCCAATGTAACCCAAAATATATTGATTGTTTCCCAAATGTTCATTATGTTTCCTCCTTAAATAGCTGTTCTTTCTGTATTGGTAAAATCCATTAAAATTTTGATTGTACCATTCTCATATTCTGCGCCTGTTACAACTTTCTTAGTTACAATACAAATAGCACTGTGTCCCCTTGCTAATCTGTGTGATAAAATGTATTTAGTTTCATCATTGTATTGCAAGCTCAAGTAATCTTGGGCAGTTTCGCCCGATGTATCGTTTTTTATAAGGAACGGCTCGTTTATGTACAATCCCGATTCTGGTTCAATCAAACTACCTGGATAATTCGGATTTTTACTAAGTGATATTTTCGTAAGATTAATGTCACCCGAATTTACTAACCCTTGTATAAGTAAAGAGAAATTATCTAACATAGTGCTATTTGATGTATCGTCCAGTTTTTCTTGTACTTCTTGTGATAATTTTGCTTTTGTAACAGCCTCATCAGCTATATGAGCAGTATGTACCGAGCCGTTTGACAATGTACCTGTATCACCTTTTTCACCCTTATCGCCTTTTTCGCCCTTTGCACCTGTATCGCCTTTCAAGCCTTGCGGACCTTGTTCGCCTGTGTCGCCCTTAACACCTTGTATGCCTTGTGGTCCTCTTATCGTACCTTTGTATTGCCACTTTACGTCTTCACCGCTACCTGCTGTAGTAGACTGATAGATATAGCCATAATCGGTATTAAGGTACACATCACCCACTTTAACAAGAGGACAATCTGCATATGTATAGTTGATGTTTTCAGACGTACCGCTTAAGGCTGTGCCTGTATACCACAAGCTACCGTTCATATTTACATTTCCTTTGCCTGTGCCGATAAAAAACTCGTTTGTATCACTTGTGTATGCCGGCTCAGCGAACGACAATGTTGGTAGTAACTTTCTCAGTCCACGTCTAAATTGAATTTTATTAGCCATTTTTTAACCCTCCATAATTTCTTTTTTCTCATTCTCTGTGATATATCCCGCTTTGACGAATATATCTAAATGCTTTTCTTTGTAAATACCCTTTTTGTAATATTTTTTTATCAGTGCTTTACTCACCTTCGACACCTGCTTTCAGTTCCGCAATCTGCAACATCAACATAGCGTTGATTTCGTCCTGTGACATTGTTTCGTCACCGTTCATAACAGACTGAACATATTGTTTCATATCCGACATACTGTCAAATGTTTTTGACTGTATCTGTGACAGCTGTTCTGCCGTAGGCTGTTCAAACGTAACGTCCGTATGCTGAATTTTTGCGATTTCTACATTCATATCAAAATCTTCTTCGCTTTCAGCAAATTTGCTGTTTACAACACTGCGTTTAATTCGCAGTATGTCGCTGTCAGTTCGTATTCCGTACACCGTGCCGTCAATTTCAACACCGCGTTCATAAAAATATGCCGTTCCGTTTTTCATATAAAATTTGTACATAATATCACCACCCTGTCACATTTCCGTCAACAACGCACGTATCGCCGAACGTTCCGATTGATACGGCATTTGTTACGTTATTTTTGACTACTGTTTTACCGTCGCTGTATATAATTGAAAAATCTGCATTTGCCGTTACGGGTGTCATTGCCCTAAACATATTATCTGCTATGAACGTTTTACTGCCGGCGGTGATTAAGTTACACTGTCCCGACGCAGGGCCGGCGGAAATGTGCATATAATTTCCGCATATAACGGTATAATTTCCGCATTCGATAAAATCGATATTTGCGGAATTAATTTTTACATTGGATATTCGGTTTCCACTGATTAATGCAATCCCAGCGTATATAAATGGGCCTTCTGTGTTCTGTGTAATCGTTGTAAATTCATTGTCCGAAATTTCGCCATCTATTTCGATACTGCAATCAGTAAACGTTTTAAATATATTGCCTACTATTTTTTTGCCTATATCAATACTGCAATTTGTAAAACCAGACATATAATTGTTTACAAATATAACTGTCGGTGCTTGCAACATATAGGCTAATGTCTGTTCTTTTTGAGTGAAATTCAAAAATTTGTTACCCATAACAAACGAATTTCCTTTGATTTTTATTTCGTCTGCCATATTATTTGCCGGTGCGCCTGCGAACGTATCTATGATATTATCTACAAATAGCACACCGTTCATTTCAAACGTTGATACACCGAATTGATGTGTACTAAATATATTGTAGAATGTGCAGGACACTATTTTTGATTCACTACCGACAGACAGCACTGTCGGATTGACAGTATCGGCTGTTACTGTTTCAGTATCTTCGTGGAATACTACATTTTTCATTGTCGTGGATTGTGTCATATGGAAAATGTACTGTTTTGCGACAGGATTTGTGTTTTTAAAAACGAAATCATCACACATTGAACCGTCTAATGTAATACCCGATTTTAGTGATATAACAGCCATACCGCTACTTTCCGGCAATCCATAACCACGTATGGTATTTTCGTTTGTCAAAACACATTGTGTACCTACAGGATAGATAACGCTGTTGTTTTGTGCGCTATCTATCGCCGCCTGTAATTTTAATTCGTCGTGGTCGCCGTCGCACACGACAAATATTTGGTTTTTTGTTTTCATCGACGCACCTGCCGCGGGGATTGGTGTATTGTCGTTTCCACCTACATATATTTCAGCCTCTGATTTGTCATCACTATATGCAATAGCTATTTCACCTTCCGAAAGTGTTAATCTATTTATATTGCTTTTCAAACCGTGCTTTGCTATAAATCTTGTTGCCATTCTATCAATCCTCTTTTCCTTAATACGTTCCACAATCAATGACCGATGTTACTTGTGCAGACAGTTCAAGTGGGTTAAAATCACCGCAATCAAAACTGTTTTCAGGTTCACTGTCAAAGTTACCGCCGTCAAGCTCTGTTCCTAACTGTTCCATACCGAATACACCGCCGTCGTATGATGTAATACCGATTGCTGTGTACAGATTTTGAAGTTCGTTTGTATACGCATATACTATTTCTTCGACAAAAGCCTTAAAATCAATATAGTCAAAGTATTTATCAAGGTCTTTCACCTTGTCCCATATTGCTACTCTATCTTCTGTGATAGTATCAAGTACATTCTTGTTACTGTGCTTGTGAGCCAGTGTTTGCAGTGTATTCACCACATTTTCAAGCATTTCCCTTGTGTTTATTTCATCATCAAGTTTTGCGTTTGTATCGTCAATCTTGCCGTTTAACACGCTATCCATATCTTCAAGAGATTTTTGTATAATCTCAATTTCAGATTTGGTTATGTACTCTTTATCATTAACAAGTTGCGACACAAGTGTAGGAACGCTTAAAGCAAGCCTTAAACTCTCTTTTGAAATATCTTTTTTGAGCGATATTCCTGCTATTTGAGTTATTTTCAGAACGTATTTATTAAGCAAGTCAGGTGTTTCAGAGCCGAAGTCTGTCTTTTGATAACATACATTACCCTTCATTTAACCACCCCCATTAATTTAAACGCACCCTTACACATAGATTACAAGGCTTTGTGTCCTTGTTTTCAAACTTCAACGCCGATACAGTCTTATTTACAACATAGTTTTCTTTGACTTCCGACCATAGTTCGGTCTTATGCGGTTTTCTTGACATAGTTGCATATAAAGCAACGTCGTCACCGTCACATTGCCACCCTATATCGTTCACACCTCTCTTATTTGCCGATACAACAGGCATTTTAAGATATATTATTTCTCCTGCACCGACTGTTTCTTCATATACATAATCGAAGCCGGTTGTCATTCGTTCGAATTCTTCCATTTCTTCTGCGTTTGTTGGTTTGTTATACATTATTATTTATCCCCCTTTTAAACTCAACGTGCGCCATACCGCTTGCATAGTCGATAGTAAAGCTGTGTAGACTGTCCATAGGCAAGTCAACAACTCTGCCGGTTGTACAATCTTCACTTTCATATTCAATTTTTATATCTTTAAGATTTTGTTCTTCAACAATCATTCTCTTTACCTTTTGACATATCTCTATATCTATCGAGAATAACCAAGCTGTTGGTACTCTGTTTATAAACAACAGTGTTTCGTTTGGGTTTTTACACGTCACTGCGACGTTATCACCTATTCTAAATAACATATATTTTCCTCCTTAACTTGTACTTGTCGGTAAACCTATTACCGTACATTTCGAAAAATCCCAAGTGCCTTTGGGGTATGTCTTACTTCCAGTCGAACCTATAAAAGACGTTCCTACAGCTTTTATAGCAATACCAACACCCGTATCGTAAATCTGAAAAACTTCTTGTCCTTTGCCATTCGATACTCGCTTCAATGTCAAATCACCATAATTACCACTTGAATTACCAATAGTCACATACGCCCTTTTATCCTCATTATAAAATTTCGCTCCAACTATATCTGTACCTGTTATCGTTCCCTCTGTTATAAGGTCACCGCTCACCTTTACGCAACCGTTCAATATAAATCCGCCTGATATTTGAGTGAATGCAGAATTAATACCGTTTTTTTCGTCATACTCTAACCAATCTTGTAAAATATCATTGAAATAATAATATTTGTTGTTATATTTGTAGAGTTTTTCTTTATCCAACGTTTTATCGCTTGCGGACGGTTTTTCTTTTACTGTAACAGCCTCTGATGTATTCATTTTTTCGAATGCAAGCGATTCAATCTTTTCTGCTGTTTGATTGAATTGTGTTTCCACACCTTTCTTTAGCTTTGAAACCCTTGTAGATATTCCGTCGGCAGTCATAGTGAACGTTGAAGATAATGTTTCTACTGAATTATCCGTGTATTCTTGACTTGATACTACTGACATTTCAATAGCTTGTGCCGTTTGCGATACGGTTGAATATTGATTTAGATTGTTTTCTAAGTCCTCATACGATACTTTGCTTTCTATCTTTTCAGCCGTTACACTGAATTGAGTATCATAGCCGTTTAATTTCTTTCGCAAAGTAGTTGCGAGGTTGCTTTCGTCTATATTGTCTAAAGCGTCCTCTAATGTTCTTTTCAGCTTAACGTATTTGTCGTTTAATTCTGATACTGTTTCTCTAAGCTGTTTGTAATTCATATTGTTAATATCATCTTGATGATACAAATAACTCACCTCCTGGAGTAATACCGAGTTCCATTTCATAGAAACGTACATAGCCGTGTCCTTCAAAATGTAACTTGTAGCCATAATTAGCGGTCATTCGTGGTTTTAAGCGTATTGCTTGCATACCTTTCCGACCGTTACTGTCATATAGCAACTGCGATGTTTCAGGATTAAATTCTTCATTGTCGTACAGTGCATACACCTTGAAACGCCCCTCAATATACGCAAGCATTTGAAATTTTGCTATATGTTTGATATTTACTGTCTGATATGTGCTTGAAGATGATGATGTCAGTATGGTTGATAAGTCCGTTTCACAGCTCCAATCGTCCGTATATTTGTTCGTATCCATTTTGTATACAACACCGTCTTTGCATAACATATACATACCGTTTTTGTTATGTGCAAAGCCTAATACTTCACTTTTGATTGCTTGTTGCGACCATTGACCGACCATTGTGTCATACACAAACAGATACATTTCGCCTTGTCTGTCTGTACAATACAAGTAATAGTTTCTTCCGTCACTACCCGATACAGCACTTTTGAACTCATCAATGCCAAGATTGTAGCCAATCTCACGCGGTTGTGAGCCTGTATACACTTTGATTTCATCATCTGACGCAAATATCAGTTTGCCGTTTACCTCTTGTATGCTCCTGTTGTCAATAGACCCCTCCGCATACACGTCAACCAATCTGAACGGATTTTTACTGTTGTATATTTCGTGCATAAAGTCACGTTTAAAGCAAACAACGTGGTTGTCATACACTGTTATACCTGTAAAGTTACCGCCTGCTTTTGTGTTGGTTTGTGAGGCACTGCTCCACGCATTACTATCATTACTTTCGGCTACGGTGTCTAAGTTCCAATTCGTGTAGTCGTTGTAGCCTGAAACGTGTACTCTATCCTCATCAACTCCAAAAAGTCGTGATAAATGTACTACCGCATACTTTAGATTAGGGAACGACGGCGAAACAGTTATTCCGAAACCACTTTTTCCGCCACCTATATCGCTACAAAATTGATAGGTTTGATTATCGTAAGTGTTAAGCCAATAGCAACTCTTATTACTCCCCTCAGGCGGTGCGTAGTTTTCGGTAAATTCATAATACTTTGATACTTTCTTGCCGTTTTCAAGATTTTTAATCAATTCGTATTTGTATTTATCGTCGCTATCCTTATCGGTGTTTTCGGTCCTTTTGTAATATGCTTTTGCCGTAACTTCTTTGTCGCTTATCTTTTCATAATAATCGGTTATATTCGTACCGTATGCAATATCAGTTACTTCCTCATACTCATACGGTATTATCGTACCGTTATCATCAGCTTTTCTTACGTATAGTTTGGTTTGAACCGTACCTGTACTATCAGAAACCTTTTCATAATAACTTGATATATTATCGCCTGTTTTCAGATTACGAACTTTCACATATGTATAAGGGAACGAAGTGCCTGTTCGCTCGTAAAATGTTACATTTGTATTTGTTCCCAATGGTGCAGGCTCTCTTTGATATAAGCCTTTGCCTTTTAACTTATCGCCTTGCTGTAACCAAGTGGCAACGGTGTATGTATACGGCGAGTATTCACCTTGCCTTTCGTAGTAATACACATCGCCACCGTCATATGTTGTTTCATTCGTATCTTCTATCGGCACATAACCGTCACGGAACACCTTATATTCCGTCTTTTTGTAACCGTCATTATACGTTTGTTTACTTGACTTTCTGTAACCGTCATTGTAATACTCGTCTTTCGTCTGCGTATATCCGTCGTTGTAGTATTTTTTTATTTCAACGTCCAAATTGCTTGTTTTAAAGTAGTTCACGCCACCTGTCAAAGTAAATCTGCCTATCGCCCCATTCCAAACATAGTAAGTTTTTTTGCCACTGCTTTCTTTTTGACAATACATAACATCAATATCGGCATTGCCGTCCTCAACTGCCTGTTTGTCAAATGTAGTAGGATCTTTGTCTGTATCTACAATCTTCATAAACATAGATACTTTGTCAGGAAACAGTATCAATTTCTTTACATATGTGCCACCAAGTACATCAACGGCATTTTCATATACATTGAATTGCACCATACTACGCTGTATCGCGTCAGTTTCTTCTGTCACGCCTTTTTTTATTAGACCTGTATATACTTTTGTGATTTGTCCTTTACTGTTTTTCTTGTCGCTCAAAACGAGATAATCAAGTTTTAATTCTGTATCGTCACGATAGATAACAACAAGGAAATCATCAAAACTGAATAGCGATATAGGGTGTTTGTATTCAAGTCCCATATCGGACAATATGTCTACTCTGCTTTGCGACGGTGTTAAATAAGGTGCCTCGGCTGTAGAAATGTTGCATTCCATAGACAAAGCACCTGTATCTATAACTTGCCGTCTGTTTAAACCGCTCCAATTCAGCTTGGAAAGGCTATATTGCTTTAGTGCCTGTGGTAATGGTACTTGTCCGAATTGTAATTCGTTTTGTTTCTTTGCCATATAACCCCTCCTTTACTGTCCGAATTGTTGGGCTTTATCAGATAGCCATTGTTTGAAATTTTCAAGTAAAATATTGTAATTGTTGAGCCAATTTGACGCAGGACCGTACTCATTTTCAAGTGAATACGCCTCGCCTCTCAACTTTGACTTTACCAATTCGATAAATTCTATCGGTATCATCACGTTACCGTCTTGTATTTCGTCATTTTCATTTACTTTTATCAATTTAGGCTTGATATGATAGATTAATTTAATAAAATTAGGTGTTTTTTGCATTTTAACAGCTAAATTATCACCTTTTTTATAAAAACAATCGGGAAATACGAAACCGCTCGTTATACTCGTCTTTATTAATTGTGTTGTATCTGCATACACCGCATATATATCTTCAAACCGTATCGGTGCTTCATTATCCGAAACATCAAGGTTCGCAAGCTGTATAACGTCCTCTTGCGGTTCGGTAATTATCAAGTCGTTCTGTTCTTTTATAATCGCACTGTATAACAGCCATTGCAGACTGTTCAGCCACGTTGCATACGTCGAATTTGTGATAGGAAGTGCGACGTCCACTTCGTTCTGTAATTCCGCTATTAACGCTTTTGCAGATATTCCACTGTCAAACACTTCTCTACCACCTCATTCGTCGTACATGTCTGTTATGTGCGTGATTTTTCCAATAATGCACATAGGCATTTCTTGATTTTCGTGTAAATTCTTGTTTGAATATACCTTGTTGGTCGTAACCACAAAGGTATAAGATATTGTCCACGATTGCCGGAGTATAAAGCGGTAATACAACGTTTTCATCCGATAAATCGTGTACTGGTGTAAAATGCACACCCTCTTTGAATAGTAAGTCGGGATATAATGCTTCAAGTTCTGCAACGGTGTCGTTAAAGAAATTAAAGAACCGTCGCTGTTCAAGAGGTACTTTAAGACTTACTTTTTCATATATTTCTTTAAGTGTTACTTCTGCTTGTTCCAATCTATCACCGCATTTCAGAAAAAAATATTTCAGCAAGTGCCTAAAATAACGGCAAAAATACGGCAAGGCAACATATAATTACCTTGCCGTAAAGATTAAATACAGTTGTAAATTCTGATTAGACCACCAGGATTTGAGCAGATAAGGTCACCATAGTTTGCAAGCAACGCTCTGTAAACTGATGAATTTTCCTTTAGGTTGAAAATGCCACCGCCTTGTAGGTCAGCGAATTTCCATTCCTGTGTATGTAGTTCAAGCGCTGATGTATCAACACCCCAAATTTCATCATCCGGCACGAACATTTCGTTGACAACATCAACCTGTCTGTTGCCGAAAGCAAACTGAATTGATTTGAAACCACCCTGTAAGGTGTTCTGTTCAACTCTGATATTGTTTACTCTTAGGTATTCTGTGTAGTGGTCGTACGCTTCGTCACCACACAACAGCATATCAACCTTTGAGTTCTTGTCCTTTTCGGCACGTCTTAGAGCCTTTGTGATAATGCTGTCCTCAACATTATCATTTGCGTCAATAACAATAGGCTTGACAAACGGATTGTCTGCCTTGCTTACGCCGTAAATTGTTGAAACTTCATCGTCGAAGATAGCACCAAGACCTGTGATTTCACGGTTAAATGAGTTCTGCACCGTCATAAAGCCGTCAACAAGTGCTGTTGTAGGTGCTTTGTCAAGGATAATCTCATAGTTACCGTTGCTGTTCTTTGTACGGTTGATTGCAATAATTCGTAGCTGTTTAGCAACCACGTCGTTTGGCGTTGTAGCCGAGGTAGGATAAAAGTCTACAATCAAGCCTTCCTTGACGTACTTAATATCAGTTACTTCAACTTTTGTTGTCGGAGTTGTCTGTTTAACAACCTTTGTTAATGCGCCTGTGCCGTTACCGAATAGTGAACGTCCGACGTTCCATTTTGCTGTTTCATATGCCGCCTTAACTTCTGTGTCAAGTGCGTTTGCCATAGAGCCATTCTTGCCTGTAAGTTGTACAGCTTTGATTGATAGTTCAACGTTTGTATACATATCTTTTGCGTATGTTCTGAAACGTTTGAACATAACGTTACCTGCTTCAGGTGTCGCAAGTCCTTCTTCACCGTAGCCAAAGCCACCTGATAGACCGATTGGAGCTGACGCAACAATCTCATTTGATACCAATGACTTTTTCTTGATTTTTGATAGTAGTGGTGTAGGCTCGATACCGAGTAGGTTATTCCATACCGGTAAGTAGTTAGATTTTAGAGCCTCTTCAATAGTTTTTAAGTTTTGTTCTCTTCCCATTTAAAAATTCTCCCTCTTTTGTAATGTGGGTACGTTATTTCTCTCTGAACATATTTTTTGTTCTTTTGGAGGCGTCGTCCCAAGTTGTTGGTTTTTCCTTTATTGTTAATGCCGCGTTTACAGCGCCGTTTGACGCTGACATTGCAGGCACTTGCTGACTTTGTTTAATGTCGTCCAATCTCTTTTTTTCAATCATTTGTTGAAATTCAGGATTGCTGTCGTAGTATTTCATTAATTCTTCTGCTGTTGGGTCTGACGGTGGCGGTGTATTCGCAGAATTTACGCCGTTTGCAATCATATACGCCGTCAAATACTTTTCGTCCATAGGTATATCGTCGTTGTCTAACCACTTGTTATGTTCAATGATGTAGTCCAGCTGTGGCAACATATCGTTAATACCTTTCAGTTCATCAACACCGTTAAACGCCTCAAGCATTTCCCTTTTTTCTTTCTCACGCATACCGTCCTTTGCGTATTGCAAGGCAGGTTCAACGTCTTTTAGCACTTGCTGTGTGACGTATTTTTGCATTGCGTTTGCATAGTCCTGTTGCATTTGCTGAACAGTTGCATCGTCCTCGAAAGCTAAACGGTTTACATCCAACATTGGCATTTGCATTGCGTCCTCTATAATTGCTTGCTCACGTTGCTGTGATTGCTGTGTTATAGTCTGTTGCAATTCGTTATTTGTCTGTCTTAGCTGTTCGTTTTCTGACATTATGCGTTGATAATCTTGTTCACGTTGTGCCGCCGCTTGTGCCGCCGCCTGTGCTACATTCGCCGCCTCATCAACCGCATTATTATCCTGTGTCGGTTGTTCTTGTGCTTGTGGTTCTTGCTCTTGTCCCTCTTGTTGTGGTTCTTGCTCTTGTCCCTCTTGTTGTGGTTCTTGTGGGGTATCTTGGGGGGTGCTTTCTTCGCCCAATACCTCTTGACCGTCAAACATATCTTCGGTCGCTCGTCTTGCGTCGTAGAAATTATCCATTATGTATAGTCCTCCTATCTTTGTCCTTGTTGCGCCAACATAGCCATTACATTCTGCTGTTGGTCTTGTGTCTGTGCCTGTTTATGTAGTCTGATATGGTCCTCTAATGCTTTTGCATACTCAGGCTTTTTCAGTTTTAACAGCTGAAAATCCAACTGTAAGATATACCGCAGGTGTTCGTCTATGTGTATATCGTGGTCGTCAAACTCTGATACCCTCGGTACTGCACCCTGCTCAAAAAATACATTTTCACGTTGTGCCGCTTGAATTTGCAGTGCATTGATGTTCATTATTTCGGTGTAATTGCCTACTTTCATAAACTCCAGTGCCCTCTGTTTTACACGTTCAGGTATCTGACCGTTTGCGTCGGTAAACAGTCCCATTTTGTATGCGTCGAAGAAACGTTCCTTTTGCACTTCTTCCGACATCAACAGTTCATTTTCTGTGACGTATTCCACGTCATAGCTGTTAATATCGTCGCTATTCCAAATAATCGCATTACCGATACGATTTTTACCTGTACAGTTCAGTACACGTCGTGTATTTGCGTATTTTTTGTAGATTTCAAGCCACATTACCGCCAAATTTTTGATACTGTTTCGAATATGGTCGCCGGTTAGTGAAAGACGCGTATTATCTATATCGACAAGGTTCTGTATAGCAGTACCTGACGTTACGCCTGCAGGCGTTGCACCGTTCATCATCAGCTGTGATACACCTGCCACATATTCCATATCACTTTTTAAGTTGTATCGTTCTGTCATAATCTCTGACGGCAAATTGCCATTCGGAATAGGTATAGGTGGGTTTGTTCCCTGTCTGTATACCAACATTGCACCCGGTGCCGCACCGTTTTGTTCAAATTCTTCGATGTCGATACTGCCCTCTTCGGCATAGAAACCCTGTATTGCAATGCGTTTGATGTATTCGTGTATTCGGTTCAGACAGCCGTTGTACGCCCTCTGACGCGGTATCAAATCTTCAATTATTGACTTCCCAAAAAACTGTCCTGCCGATTCGCGACACATCATTTGTGTTAATGGTATGCGTGAATATGGTAACGGACCGTAGTATATTAGGTGTTCATCGCCGACAATAATAATCATTCTGCCGTCCGGTCTGTGTTTAGTAGGTCGTTCAAAATATGTAATAACCTTTGCCGCACCATCTACCGAACGTGTACCTAATGTTGTGACGGTATTCTCGTAACCAAAACCGCCTCCGGCAACAACAGGTGTTAGTTCAAACGTTTCAACCGTTGCACCCTCAACTTTGATACCGTATAGGTCGTATATTTCCTCTTTGGTCTTGACTTGCTCCAAAATGATTGAACGCTGCGCCTCTACACCTTCTTTGAAAATACTTTCAGGAAACACCTCATACGGCGTTATCAGTCCGTACTCCAAATCACCTTGATAAAACGCTTGCTCAAACTTTCTCTCATTACCCTCTTCATCAACAGTAACAACTTTTTCGGTTGCGTATTTCTCGCCTTTGTCCTTGTCCCACCACGATAGCCAGAAACAATTACCGCACAATTCATTCCACTGTATTGCGGTATTTTTCTTGGTGTCAAAATCGCTTGAAGTCTGCAAATACTGCAATATCGTAGTTGATGTTTCAGCCTTTGCGTAGTCCTCTAACTCGTTCGTTCGTGGATTTACTTTCATTCGATAGTTAATCTTTTTCAGATTGGCAATTCGCGTATCTATTAACGGTGCAATCTGATTAAACGTTTCACGTTCCAACCAATCGTATACAGGCTCCAACTGTTCGATTTCGCGACTGTACGGATTAAAATCACAATACTGATTACCGACTAAAAAATTAGCGTTTAAATGCCATTGTGTTTCCAATGCTGAACGTGCTGAACGGCGTTTCTCTAATTCTTCGTGAATATTTGCGATAATATCTTCCTTGTACAGTTGGTTTCCGTCGTCGTCGGTGTCAATTACTCTGTCAACTTCTTCATCGTCTGCACTTTCGCTGTCAGGTGGTGAAAACATACTCTTTACGCTCGCTTTTATGCCCTGCAATACAGGTGAATATCTTAAATTCATTATTCATCACCCACCTTTACGTCGTTCTTGCGCCACCTATTCAAAACGGCTTTATGCCTGCTGATAGGTTGCTTCGGCTCATCGGCTTTGATGTTGTTGTATTCGGTCATATTTCTGCACATCAACCTGTTATACAGGTCTTTGCGTTCGATATGTTGCACTATTGTCATTCCTACTATGGTTAGTGTCTGAATAGCTATAACGCATAGTAGAAACCCTGTTACATTCATAGCCATTCCCCCTTAATCAGCCTGTAAAATGCTTTCAATCAACGTTTCTTTGCCGGCGTTTGCGTTGATACCCATTTCCTTTGCGATTTTTTTCAAATCGTTGTACTTAACACCGTCCAAATACTCCTTTGTGTACGGAATAGGGTATTCTTCTGTGTTGTTATCCTCTGTTTCAACTGTTTCTTTCACGTTTTCTACTGTTTTCTCTATTCCGCCGTGGAAAAATAGTGGTGGCGGTGGTACTGATACCGTCTTTTTCTCTGCTGACGGGTCGTATTCTGCAACAGCTTTAACCGCTTTTTTCAAACATTCCTCGCAAATTATGACACTGTTACCGAATTCGTTTGTATTTGTCAGTGAATATGTATCGGTATTTTTGCACCCTCTGACTTCGCATTTTTTCTTTATCTTCTTGATTTTCATTAGAAATAGCTCCTCCTTTTTTCTAATCTGCCTTTTAATGCTTTCTCTCTGTACTTTTGTACCGCTGTCTTTTCCTCTTTCGGCGGTTTTGACGGTGATGTGAATTGCAACACGAAATATCGCAATGCGTCAGGTAAATGTGTTATATCGTGCGGTTCTGTCGCACAATCCGTTGGATGTTTCGTATCGCGTTGCAATGATGTTAAACAGTCGATTAATTCAATACAATTATCGAATATCATCAATCGGCTACTGCCGTTTTTGACCTGTAATAAATCTTTGATTGCCAACCAACCTGCCTCGCGGTTATTTGAACTTTTCAGCAACGGCAAACCGCCCTCGCGGAACAAATCCGCCTTTGTTTTACCACTTTCTTGTGTCCTGCCCCACATATCGAGCGGAGCGGCGGTGTATTCTATCCGTTCGTCAGTCGGTGTCAGATTGACTACTTCCCCCGCACCGACTGAAATAACTTTGTTGCTTTCGGCATATTCGCGGTAAACATAGTAGTTACCGTGTTCATCAATAGCTACCCATACACATGCCAAACAATCCAAACCGTAGTCCATTCCGCGATATTTACGCCAATGTTCAGGAATTTGAAACGGTTTAACAATATGTATTGACCTGTCAAATTCATCGAAATAACGTCCCTCAAGCAAATCCCAACTGCCGTCACGCCACGCTTCTCGCAGTCCGTCGGGCAGGTTATTTAACATATCAACATAGCCTGTATCTGTTTCCAATAACACCACATTATCAAACACCGTCGCTGGAATGAACAGATAGTCGTTAGGATTTTCAGAATTACGGTATTTTTTTGACACAAACAGACGTTTAACCCATTCGTGACCGACACCACCGGGATTACAGGTCAAATACATTCGTTTTGGAAATGGATTAGCACCACGAATACACGCAGTCAGTGTTGAATACTGATATTCGGTGAATTGCGTAGCCTCGTCCATAAAAATGACGTCGTATTCGATACCCTGATACTGATTGACATCGCCCTCACTGTCGCAATACCCCATTTCCAATAACGAACCGTTATTGAAATAGAAACATTTTTCCTGTTTGCTATATCTTGCTATGCCTTTTAGCAACGGCTCCAGTTCACGAACGTGGTTACGCTCCAAATCCCTGTATGTCCGTCGCAGAAATAACATTTTTATACCCGCATATCTGATAGCCAATAGTACCGCTTTCATTCTGACCGCCCACGATTTTCCGCCACCTCTCGCTCCGCCGTACATAATCATTCTGTTATGTGCGGTGAAAAACTGTTCCTGTTTCGGATTTGTGCGTGATAGGTCTAATTTCAGACTATTCTGCATATTTCATCACGTCCTGTGGCATTTTAATTTCAATCGTCGTATTTTCAGTCGATTGTCCCTGTGCTAATGCACGTTTGTCATACAACGTATTGACCGCCGTACTGATTTCAGACAACTTGTGCAGTTCCAATGACCGTATCTTCGCTCGCAATTCCTGTTTTTGCGTTGCCGTCATTTCATCAGCCGGAATATCATTCATCAATTCTTCCAATTCACGCTGATGTTTTAATGCTAATTCCATACGTCTGTTAATCAGCTCTGTACCGTTCTCGATGGCTTTGCTCGCCGTTTCGATAAAACCCTCACGGACCTCTCGCCGTTTTTCTGCGTATTCGTCCATATCAGGCGGATGTCGTCGCCACCACGATTTTAACGTGTTTACGGGAATACCCATTTTGCGTGATACTAATTCCCAATTTCCCAATACCGTGTATTCCGCAAATGCCTGCTCACGGTCGGCGTCTGTATATGTTCTCTGTTTTGCGATGGCTGACACCCCCTTTTTTCGTCAATTTAATATTTCCGTCCCCACCGACAATCAGTGAAATATTAACCCACCGTCACCACGACGGTTCTACCTACTATATGTAGTAAATCAAATCTATCCCCCACACTATTTTCCAATTTTAATATTTTTACATTTTGTATATATTGCATAAATAACCATAGGAATATATGTATATTTTTCATAATCTTATTTAACTTTAGCATAAAAGTATTGACTTTGACATAAAGGTTTGCTATAATATGGTTAGAAAATAACAAAAGAGGTCAGCCGAAAGGCAAGAGAAAGGAAGATTAATTATGAAAAAGAGATTAATTTACGGAGAAACAAACGCATACGACATTATCATTAGCGTTGACGAAGAAGGATGTTGCAGATACATCACAGAGAAAGAATGGTTCCCGAATTTAGCTGACTGTGATGATGATGACGAAAAAACTGAAAAAGCAGAAGAATTTTTAAGAACTATTGAAGATGATAGCTCTTGGGAAAACGACAGTTACGAATTATCAGCAGACGAAGTATTAGAATATGTAGACATCATCGCTGAAATTGAAAAAGAGCTATAAAAACGCAATTCCGACGCATTTCGGTGCGTCGGTGCAATGCAGAGGTGCAATATGATAGCAAGAAAGGAAGATAAAATATGAAAGAATATAGAAAGCCACTGTCAATAGTGGTGTCAAAATATGAAAGAGAGTTTACCGAAAGCGGTAAGGCTCTTATCAAATTAATAACATCAAAGACAGACTACACGATTCCACCAAGATACCCTGAACCAAATGGAACTCTCCGTTTTGGTATACCTGAAACAGAGAGCGATAACACCTCATATTGGATTGAGGTAACAGGCTGGGAAGACGAAGTAATAGGTTATCGTTGCGGAAATGGAGAAGGATGTTTTCCAACAGAGGACTTTAGAACCAATAATGTAGAAGATTTTATCAATGATAAAATCAAATTTAATTAATAGGAGGAATTTAAAATGCAAAAAATAATTAAGGGTCGTAAGTACGACACAGACACCGCACAGGAAGTGTGCGGATACTCCAACGGCTTGCCGTCGGGCGATTTTGACGCCCTTTGCGAGCAACTGTATGTAAAGCGTACAGGTGAGTTTTTCTTGTACGGATATGGCGGTGCAAGAACTGCCTATGCTGAAGCCGACGGCAATATGTGGACTTCAGGTGAAAAAATCGTTCCACTTTCCGAAGCTGACGCAAAGGCGTTCGCTGAAGAACACGCTTTACCGGAAGTGTACGAACAGTACTTCGGTGAAGTGTCAGAGGGTGATACCTACCGAACAACAATAACGTTATCGGCAGGAGCTAAGAAAAAGCTTCAGTCACTTGCTCTCGAAAGACGTGAAAATATCAGTCAAATCGTGGAAAGACTGATTGAAAACGCATAACAAAAAAGACGGTTACCGTTTGGTAACCGTCTTTTTTAGGAATAAATGAAAAAATATAATATCTCTCAAGTGAGCATATATATTATACCACATTTTCTACCGCAACTCAAAGTGAGTTAAGTTATACCGAAACCGTTTATAAAATTCTCGTTTTAGGTTGAATAATCGTTTCGGGTGCAATCCGTATTGCATTTGTATGTAGACGTGATTGACGGAGCTGTCCGTCAGAAATTTATACAACGCTTGATAGTCTTCCCCTGCCACTTCAAGACACATATTCAGCACTGCCTTATCTTGCTCCGGCAGTCGTCTTGCGTTCACGCACAGAAAATATATCAATCCCTGCGTATTGTAGTTTATTCCTAACCTATCTAATGTTCTTGAAAATCTAAACTCCGTCAATCTCCTGTCCTCCTATTTGCTATACAATATCCTTCCGTCGTAATAGAATGTCATACCGCATTCTTTTCTTACGACCTCTTTAACCTCTTTCAGCTTGCCGTCCTGCATACCCATTAAAACCTCCTTTATTGCCTGTCCTAATTCTGTTATACGTTTCTTCTTCCATTTCAACATTGAATAGAACGTATACAGGATTATAGGTGCATTGTTTTTCATTGCACACGTAACCATTTTAATGCGGTCTTGCTCGGCAGTGCTTGTCTTGATTTTTAGTGGGTCAAAATCGTTCATCAGTTTTTCATAATCAAAATCGCACTCATCTTTTAATTCCTCTGCGAGTTTATCAATATCGCGTTCACGGTTATACACAACCCCAATATATCGAATAACTCCCTCTATGTATTGACACACGCGTTTTTGACCCCATTTGCATTTTATACGCAGATACCACGCACCTACTACCACAAGATTGACAACACCCTCTTTTGTAACTTCGTTTTCAACAATCTTGTACGACTGCAATGCTTTCTTTCTATTGAATTTCTTAATACCGCGTTTCTTTGCAATTTCATCAAAATTTTTTAATATTCTTTCTTCTTTGGCGTTTTTTATCACCTGCCTTACAGCTCTGCGTTTTTGTTTTAGTTTCTTCGCTGTTTTATCCATATCAACACCTCACCAAATTCGCCCTAACCACGTCAGGGTTTCTGTCCACAATCTTTGCTATTTCAAAATATGATAGACCATTATCTCTTAATCTTTTCATTGTATCTAATTCTTTGTTGGTTACTCGTGTCTTTTTCTTGTTTTCAGAATTGCTTGCTTTATCCGGTACATATTCCGGACACTTTTCAATCCTATACGAATCGTACGTCTTGCGGTGTACCTTTTCAGCAGTCCAATCCTCCACAGGTTGAAAGCAACTGCTCCACGAACAATCACCGCCAGCTTTCTGACACGTCCAACATAATTGTTCTTTAACCATTTTGTACCTCGTCTAATCTCTGAACATACTCGGTAAAATACCATATCAGTTCATCTTTGAATACTTCGATAGCTTCTTCGGCTTTTTGGAATGTTGAGAAATATATAGCATTCGGTCGTCTTAATTTCTGTTCTATTCCTATGCTTAATTCATTTAAACTATAATTATATGCAATACAATATTTATTGATTTTATCATTTTTCCAATCAGACACAGAAATAACCTTGTCATTTTGCGCCTGCCACTGTCTTAACTGACGGAGTAATCTGTCTGCACGAGCATTGTTCTCGGAAATTATCTTGTCACTGTAATAGTTTCCTGTGCTATAACATTGCTTATCACCTTGGTCATTATCTTCTGTAACTCTCATTATATTATTGTATATATCGACAAGATAATACATTTCACCTTTTTTAACCCTCTCATATCCTGTTCGTTGTTCCTCAATCAATCCCAGCTCTTTCAACTGTTCCTCCGTCATTTCAACTCGAACGCTTTTATCGTTCACTTTCAACTCTACTTTCATTTTGTCCCTCACTTTCCGGTAGTTCAATACCATATTCTCGTAGTTTATCAATTACTTCGTTTACACTTCTTTTGCCTAAATTCCTTACATTCTGCAACTGCTCAACACTCTTGATGTCACCGAGTGTTTTCATTCCGGCACGTTTCAAGCAGTTATGTGTACGCACAGAGAAATCGCAATCTTCGATTAACACCTTTGTAGGCTCGTTTGCTCTTTCCATTCTGTCTTTCATTGCGTTTAATACTGCCATAACGCAACTTTTGCAACGGATATATCCCTCTGCATACGCTCTAACTTCTTCGGGACTTTTTCCGCTTGTATCGGAACTTTCAAACTTAAAGCGTCTGCACATATCCATTAAATTATATATATCTTTAATTGTCATCTTCTATATCTTCCTCCAACAATGCCGTAAGCAACAACAAATAATTGATACTGTCGCCTATCTTCTCACACCACATAGCTTTTGATATTGAAACACCTGTGTCGTAATCATCTATCAAATCGTACACGCTGACAGTATGTTTTGCCATCATACCGCCTAACGCTTTTACTGGTGTGCATTTCTGCAATTCGCCTGCTACCTTGAAATTATGCAGCCTATCATCAGTTGCGTATTCGTCCGCCTTACTGCATAGAACGCTTTTACACGTTTCTATGCGTTTGTTTATGATATTTTCAAATTGTTCAGTTCTCATATCGTCACCTCTTATTCGCACGGCTCGTACTTCGCGTGGAACACATCAGGCTTACATGGGTAATATTCCCCTCGTAGTCCTCTGATGATGTAATCGCCGACGTTTGCCTTCATATCACCTTCTAATGTTGATATAAATATAACAGGCTCTAAGCCCTCTACACGGATAATATGTTTTTCTAATCCATTTGTAAATTTTATAATTTCATCAAGGTTATGCCCGTCCATTGTACTGCCTCAATTTCACACGGTTTTGTTCTAAACTTCATTTTTGTTCCTCCATTAATTTTAACGTTCTTTTCAGTTTTTCGTCTGCAATTTTGTTTATTGTGTCATTGTCAATGTTAAATAAATATTGCAACTGTATCATCATTACAATTACGTCCGATAATTCTTCCTCTATGCTGTCTTGAACTTCGAACATTAATTTTAGTACAAACTGACCGCCTTGCGATATTCTCAAATACTTAGTCAACACTTGTGTTAATTCAGCCATTTCTTCAATCGCTACCGGAATTTGTTTAATACCGTAGTGTTCCGCTATGTCTAACCAATCTTGCTTTTTGTGTATCGGCATAACCGCGTTTTCTTCTAAATACTTTAGCGTGCGTAACCAATTTGCAAGTTGCTTGTGTTCTTCTGCACATTCCGAACAATTTTTAGTTGCGACTTCTTCGCAATGTTCTATCGCCTCATCAAGTGTCATTGGTTTTCGTTCCGGTGCTATTCGTGTGTTCCACATATTCACCGCACCTTCTTCTGTTTCGCTTTCATCAGCAAAACGTACAGACGCTTGACAATCTCGGCAAAAAATATCATAGTATGGTCCACTATTGAAACTTTTATCATAAATGACTATATTATTGCTCCCACAGAATGGACACGGCTTTAATTCATTCCACATTTTCTATTCCTCCAATTCGTCTATCTTCTCAAATATGTAATCTACCGCAGACTTCAAATCATTACCGACGCTTTGAATGTTCTGCGGTGTCAGTTGTGAACCGACAAGCATTGTGTAACAAGTCTTTTCACTTGGTATCGCTACGTACGCAAGTGTACAGCATATTTCGGATATAACCGAAATTTTAAATAGTTTTTTCCATGTTGACTCTGAGGGGTCGTCCAAACAACAAGATATTGATATGCAACTGCTCGCCGTAATAGCAACAATGACAGCTATTACGGTAATTACAATCAATGCTGTTTTCATTCCGCCAGCAAGATTAATTAAATAAATCAAACTCGGTCTAATTATCGTTGTATTCATTACTTATTCGCTCCTTTGAATATTGGTTTATACTTTTCGTCTATCGGTGTGTTATACAATCCGCACGCCTCATATTTGCTACGCCAATTTGTATTAGCCTCTCTCGTTATACCATACGCCTTGCATTTGCAGTGATGTTTTCCGTCGACCGCTATTGTTGTGAAGTTACAGCAGTTACGGCATAACACTCCTTCCATTTCGCCGTATTCTCGATACATAGCACCGATTTTAATTCTCTTTTTCTTCGCCATTTTCTTCCTCCTCAAAATCGCTCACCACTTTTATAATTCTTATAATCACTTTCATAATAGTTTCATTTTCTGTGTAATTACTGCTATATTCAGTATGCAGTTCCGCATTTTTTCTACCTGTTTCATAACAGTGAACCATAAAGTTCATGTTCAAGAACGAACTTTTTTCCGGAAGTTCATCAAACATTTTTAATCTGAATTCTGTTTGCTTGAGCGTTATATCTTGAACTGCCTCCTCCGCACATTTTGAATTGCGAATTGAAGCAATACAGAGGTCTATAAAATTTAATTTATCAAACGCTAAATTTTCTGTTTTTGCTTCGCCTAAATATTCTTTGAATATCTTGCGAATAATATCATCGAAATCATACGGCAAACGCGTATTCATTTCTATTTCTACGTCCATTGGTAATTTAATAGTCATTTTCTATCCCCCTATTCTGTGTATAACTCTTTGTTCTTCGTGTGTTCCGCGATTGTAGCGAGGAACTGCGCGTTGCACGGCTTAACTTTGTTGTAACCAACACTGTTGCCAAAGTATTTTTTAGCCATTTCGGGGCGAATATTATAAAACGTCACCTCTATTGTGTGGCGAATATTTCGTTCCACCTGACTTTGTGTTTTGCCAACATTTTCAGCCAACTGTCTATATATATCCGTTTGCTTTATTTTTTCGTTGTTTAACATTATCACAACGGCTTGTCTGATTAGGTCATAGCCTGCCAAATGACATGGTGTACCTAATTCCATTAATATCTTTGTTATTTCTTTTTTTTCGTTCATTTTCTTATTCCTCCTAAAAATAAATTAATCCATACCCTCATACAAACTTTTGCTGACCGAAATATCCTCAATATTTGTTTCGTGTATTGCCGTTGCTATCTTCAATTTTGTTTCTCTGCACGGCATATATCCATATTTGATATATCGTATCATTCGCTCAAATGTTGACATTGGGAACAGTATTTTGTCATCGACTACCAATCGTTTTGTATGTAGGTGTTCAAAAAACTTATCGTCGTACATTACTTTATATTCAATATGTTTTCCGTCGTCCTCCGTTACTTCTTCTTTGAAATATGCAAACTTTGATATAGTAAAATCAAAATTTTCTAACATCGACTTTGCGTCATTGAAATTTTTACGACATAACTCCAATACCAACCCACTGTCTATATGCTTATATGCCTTGACATTGTCGTTTTCGTAGTAAAAATTATATTGCACTGTCAATGCGTTATCGCCTGTATATCCTTCTGTCTGACGGTCGAAGTATTCCACGGCGCAATAAAATTCTTCCTCGTTATCAAAAAATATATCTATGTCCTTTATCTTTTCACCGTTGAAAATGTTTTTAAAACAGCCGCCCGCTATGTATCCTTTATGTCCCATCATAAACTTATCCAAAAAATTCAACATATGAAAATTTTCTCTGTCTTGTTTAATTATCATCGTTTTCACCCATATCAATCCACGTTATCCCCACTGCATAAGCCGCCCAAATGTCACTTTTGAAGCCGTAAAACCAGTCAGGATTTTTCTTTGTTCCCTTGCCGTTCTTTAAATCGTGTTTTGCAAATCTGTCTATCAAAGCCCTGCGAATAGTTGCGTCGTTGGCTTTCATACTGTAACAGATGTTAATTTTTTCGTCTTTGCGTGTTATGTATTGAACGTCCTTTTGTAATTGCTTTGATTTTTCTGTAAATCTGCCAATCCACACGCACGTTTCAAACACTTCACATCCAACCGGCATACCGTAGCACGCCACCATTTCAATAACAACAACGTCCACTTGATGTACTCTTATCAGGCGTTCAAAACTGTCTAACAATTCGTTGTTATCCGTCTTTCCGAAGTCTTGCGGTTTCATTGTTTCTCTGTCAATAATGCACCAACCGCTTTGTGTATTACCGGGGTCTATTGCTAATATTACCACTACATTCGCTCCCTCATTATTTTTTCAAGTTCGTCATAATCAACACCGTTGTCGTCATATACGCTTTGTTCATTCCCTTTGCGGTATGTTTTCTTTGCACCTTGCACTTCCGCAAGGGTAGTACGTCCCGCATTAAAATGATTGCGAAGTATTGCCTCTATGTACCTGTAATTACGTTTGTTGTTCTTTACAGCTTCTTCGATTGCGTATATAACAACGTCCTCAGACATATCATTCAGCCAATCATCTAAGCCTTGCAGTGTAATCGGTGTCAAAGGTGCTATATTGTTCTCATATAGCTTAACAATTCTTACAGGCAGACGTGGCAGTTCCCTTTCTTCTACTTTCTTTTCTTTTACTTTACTTTCTTCTACTTTCTTTTGTTCGGAAATGTTTACATTTTTGCTTGAAATGTTTACATTTTCATTTAAAATGCGTACATTCTTATAAATTTGGTCGACTTTAATTAAGAGGTACTCTTTTCTGACTTCAACTTCTTTACGGCGACTGACTGCCTCGAAGTATCTTTCTTGTATTCCTCTCGAAGTCAAGATTTGATACTTGTCATAAAGTTCACTGTCAAATATACCTCTTTTAATCGCGGCTCTCACTATTTCGGACACGGCATCACCACCCAAACCTACATTCTTTCCGAACAATAATGCAACGTCTTCTGTCCATTCACAATAGTAACCTTGCTGTCCGTATATCTTTTGGAACAACTTAACGACTATCGCAAACCCTTTCAGTCCAAATTCAGCCTCGATTAATTCAAATTTATCATCTAAATGTACGTTCAGCGGAAAGTAGTTAATTCCGTTGTTCATACACTACACCTCTTAAAACGGCAAATCTTCTTCATCACCGATTGTTGCAAAATCCTCACCGTATTGACTGTTTAAATCATCTAAACTGCTATCAGACAAATCGGTATTACCGCCTGTACCACTTTCAGATTTTGAACCGGTAAAGTACGCCTCATCTACAATAACTTCTGTCGCATACTGCTTTTTACCGTCATTACCGTCCCAACTTCTTGTTTGAATACTTCCGACTATGGCAATCATACTGCCCTTTTGGAAATATCGTGCGATAAATTCGCCTGTCTTACGCCACGCAATACAGTTGATAAAATCAGCCTGTTGTCCGCCGTCTTTTGCAAATCTGCGGTTTACGGCAATAGTAAATCTTGCGACTGAAAGATTGTTCGGCGTTTGTCTTATTTCAACGTCTTTTGTAAGACGTCCCATTAATATAACTTTATTCAATTCTTCCTTCCCCCTTAAATGCTCTCTTTAAAATCTCCTTTATATCTTTTCTTATGAGTTTTAATGATTTAATATTAAATCTTCCAATGACAATCGAATGTGTTACACAATTATTTCCTTTGCGTTGGTGCGTTGAAATCAATGCACCGTCACATTCGGTTTCAAATACTTCGTTCGTGTATGCATTTTCTACTCTTATTTTTATCATTGCATTTCCTCCTCTTTATTTCTTCAATCCAAGTACCTTACACAAGTATTCATCAAGTTTTACTGATGTTAAATGGTACTTGTTGTTGAAATCTGTTTTACCTATTTTGTGTGCCTCTGTGTGGTGTAACCTACATAGCGGCTGAACTTCCTTACCTAAGTGGTGTGTGGTTTTGCGATTTATACCGCTACCGACAGTATCGACGTGATGTATGTCGGCTCTCTTCCCACACACCGCACAGCGTCTTTTTGCACAACATAGATACAAATACCTATCTATATCCTCTGTTATATTTAATAGACTGTCATTTGTCGGTATATCGTGATTTATGCATAGTTCAATGAGCCACGATATAAAATCTTTAGCGGTTGTCATATCTACGTCCGACAGACTGAATATATCAATATCCAAACACTCACAATAATTTAACGTAAGTTGCCTGCGAAGTGCTTCGTTATCACTCTTGTCTATTATGTACAGCAGTTTCATCAACCTCAATTCTTCTTGATACTCACGCTTATTTGATATTCCGCTTATGTATGTACCTATATCGTTCACCAGTGCGAATATCTTCCGTCTTTGTTTGTTCGATATACTCCGTCCGTCGTTCAAACGAATTTCACAATCTGTTATACACTTCTGTTCCAATGCGCTTGTATTGTCAAACGGTGCGACTATCGTAAGAAATTCGCCGTCATAGTCCTTGATTACACCCTGTATTTCCATTATTTCTATCCTCGTGTTGATGTAGATATACATATGAACCATTACGCCCGATGTTTTCGTAAATGAAATTATCACATTTTTGTTTGCTTAGATGTGTATGTAAAACACCACGCTCGTAAGCATACTGTCCTTGTCGTTCTTTCTCTCGTATTCGCTCTTGTATTTCTTCATCTATGTAATTTGCTTCTATCATATAAAGGTCGTAATTTTCAGCCTTTATGCCTTTCATACTGTTGGTGTCGGTTGCATATATCAGTCTCTCGTTGTTCATAAATATTCTGTATCCGAAGTTTGGTACATCGTGATACAGCTTTATAGGTGATATTTGAAACAATCCATAATTGTATGTCTTGCCCGCCTCTACAACGTCTATATTGCTTTTATCGACACCACATTCAACCAAATCATTTAACAGGTGAACTCCCACTGCAAACCGTAATGTTGGGCGGTTATTCGCTAACACTTTAATTGTTCGCCTGTTAAAATGGTCCGAATGGATATGTGTTAATAACACAATTTTTATATTCTTGTATACGTCCTTTAATGCTCTAAACGAAACGCCGCAATCTATGAGTATAACATCATTAATAACTACGGCGTTCCCCTTACTACCTGTGCTGATGATGTTGTATTCCATATCAATCAAAAATCATCAAGTGACATAGGCTCGTCTGCTTCTTCTGTAGGAACATTTGGCTGTTGTTCCCCGAAATCATCAGGTTCTTGCTGTTCAACTTCCGTATACGTCGTATCGATTGTATCTATATATTCTGTTTCGCCGTCCTCGTTGATTACTGCCATATCCTTTGAATAAACGTCTTGCATTTCAATGGACATAATGCCCCATTTGGAGATTAGCTGACGTAACATAGTTTTATATGCCATACCATCAAAATCTTTTTCCCAAAATGTATAACCTTTTCTTGCTTTGTAACCTTGTGAATACTTCAATGCGTGTTGCTCCATTTTTGACTTAGACCAATAAATTGCTTTTTTAAAACCGTTCTGATACTCGAACATTGCATAATAGCCGATTGTTTCGGCTTGCTCTCTTTGTTCTTCGTCGTCAATTAACTGTACTTCTATTTCTTCTTCCAAAGGGTCAAACTTAACAAGTTCGCCTTTTTTGATAGCAAGTACATTTAGCTTTTTATAATATCCACTGCGTATCGCAAGCTGAATATATCCCTTATATCCAAGCTGAAATTGTGCCTTTTTACAATGATTTTTGTTATCATTAAATGGCACAAGGTAATATTGTCCAAGCTGTGGTGACGGCGATAAGTTAAGACTTTCGCCGAGCAATGCCGCCGACACTATCGTTCCTGCCTCACACTCTTGTAGTGCAGGATTGGCAGACACCGCCGAAATGATAGATGATGTAAAACGTCTTGCTCGGTTCGGGTCTTGCAATGTGTTATTTATAGCCCTCTGGAATTTATCCGTTGTAATCGCCGTCCTGAATGACGGTTTTTGTTTTGCAATTTGATTATTCATAACGAATACCTTCTTTCTTCATAAATTCTTTTAATTGTTTTAACTGTTGTCGCGTGCCGTATGCCTTAAACTGTACCGCGAATATTTTTTCTTCTTGCGGCTTAATCTCTGTTTCTACCGGCTTGATTACTTCCGGTGGTGTGAGTGGCTTTTCTATTTGCTCATCAACCTTTTGTGAGGCAACTTCTTTTTGTATCTCTGCTCTTTTCCTTTCAATCTCTCTTTCTTTTTCCTCTTGTATAGCCTGCATACGAGCCTTGACGACTTGAACTGCTTCCGATACGTTGAGGCTTTTCTTGTACTCGACAAGTATAGCTTCTTTGTCCTCTTGCGTTTCAATCATTTTTAAATCGCAAGATACTCTGTCAATGGCATCTTTTGTAGCATTTTTTAATGATTTCATACTTGCCGACATTGTTATGCTAATGTCGAGTTTGTCAAATGTAAGAAAATCAATATTTTTTGAGGCTACATACTCGTTAAAATATTCAACAACCTCTTGTTTCTTGATGTCCTTTATACCGTTTTCCACACTGTTTATTTTTGTTTTCAGCTGTGCGTCTGTATCTTTGTAAACGTTCATACAGTTTTTAAACTTGTCCTGCACCGCCTGTATCGGTGCTATCGCTGTTTCCATAGCCTCTTTATAACGTTTTTCAAGCTCAGTGCGTTCTTTTGTTAATGTGCTTCTCATTGACTTTATTTGCTTGTAATTATCCTCCGTACACTCATATTGCAAGGCACTTTGTGTACGTTCCTGAATAATCTCTCGCAGTTTGTCCAACTGCTCCGATATAACCGGTAGTTGGTTCACTGTAATAAGTCCAAACTCGCCCTCTGCATTTTCTAATATCTTAATATCTTCACTCATATATCTACCTCTCCTATCTTCGCAAATTCTCCTATGCAGTTTTCGCAAAGCACTATATCTGTGATTTCATAGTATTTTTCACCTACAAATATAGGCTCGTTGCACTCGTCACAAGTACAGGCAACTACTTCTTCACCACAACTGTCCTCGCCGTAATTGCCTGTTATTTCTCTGTCTATATCCACATATCCAAACATTTTATACACTCCTTAAAGCTTGAAATCAGCATCTATAAAATACAAATTTTCTTTGCTGTCGTATCTTAGGGTATAGTCACCGCAAAATCTATCAAGTGGCTCTACATATTTAATTCTGCAGTTATTTTTTTCTTTGTTTGTGTAATAAACTTTGAAGCCGTTCACACTATCAGATTTTTTGAAATATATTCTCTTACGGTCTACGGCAAAAATCATATAATCACTGTCTTTTAAGATACTTCTGAAACATTTATTACGAAACATTATCGCTGTTCCGTATTTTGTTGCACCTCTTTTATTTTTCCCGAACGATGTTATACTAATGCTCACATCGGTATTGCTCGTGTTAATTCTTGTGTTCTTTTTAATCCATTCCATTTGACTTATTATCCTTTCTGTGTTAAAATATTGTTGTGTTATAATATATGCCGTTGAACGGTATTGCGGGGGAAATTAAATTCCCCCGCTTTTTTATTATTCAATTATATGTACATTCGGTACATCTTCAAGCAATTCTCTTAGCTTGTCCGCAATATTTTTTACTGCCTCACGTTCCCAAGCTCCACCGTCTGCCTCAAACAGTGCCGCTCTGCCGTCTTTAAGTCTGATTAAGAAATCGCTTTCCGGTTGTTTTGTTTCTAAAAATGTTCTGTATGGTCTCAACGTAACAATCGGCTTAATACGTTGCTCGCCAACTAACTGAATACCACTCTTGACGGTTGCTGATTGTGTAATACCGTCGTCCTTTGTCTGTACACTCTGTTGGTCTGTTATGTTACCGAGTAACTGTACAAGATAATCTCTGTCCTCTGTCGGTGCAAAACGTGATTTTAGGCAGATAATCATATTTTCAATGCTTATATACTCGTTAAAATCGAAACCGATAAATTTTGCTTCGGCAGTAAAAGGTCTTTCACGTTGCATATCATCTCTTATTGCACCGAACACGTGTACTCGTTCTGCTGATGTTGCTCTGACGAACAGCGGAAGATTATACTCATTCATCTCTTGTTTTATCATCTCTGCCAAACCGCTTAGACTTGAAAGGACTATTGTCTCAGCAAGTTTATTTTCAACCCTATATAAGTGCTTGTCTGAAAAAGTGCCTTGCACTGTTTCAATCACCTTTGGTCCTGTCATATCCTCGATTTTTTCAATAAACTCTTTGTTAATCATTATCTTTATCCTCCTTTAAATTACATTGCTTTCTTAATCGCTATAATCTTTGGCTCGTCTTGCTCCGAGCCGTCTAATGCCATTTGTCCCGGTACTTGTGGCAACATTTCGACTAATGCTTTGCCCTCGTCCGATTCAGTCAAGTACAATGCACTTTCAATGTTGTTCGTTGGTGTCAATGTTGACTTAACCTGTGTTGACATTTTGATGTTCTGTCTTTCGCTGTCTGGCTTTAGTGACAACGTCAATGTTATCTTTCTTACTGCGTCCGCTTTGGTGTTTAGGTCGGCGATATTATCAACGACCTTGCTTAGCTCATAATCCAATCTTTCACCGATTGCGCCACGAGCGACCTCTAATAAATTTGCATTACCCACTTTTTATCATTCCTTTCTTGATTTTTTATTTTTTTGTGGTATAATATATGTAAAACATAGATTAATCTATGTAATTACCTTTTGACCGTTTACGAGTGCCAGCTCTAACGGTCTTTTTCTTTTGTAACAATATTGATATACGGCTCACCATTATTCCACGAATGGCGTATTTCAAAATCGGCACTACCATTAATCAATATTTTTGTGTTACTGCCAAGTGCAGTTAATGTCTCGATAAGTTCTTCATTATCGTAGTTCTCTACTTCGTTATTCATTCTCTTTCACCTCCAACTTTTTCTTGATGTCATCCAACATCTTTAATTGTAATCTGTATTTCTTATCGACTGTTTTGTCAGTCGGAATACACAACGACATAATTTCTTTAAACGGCTTGCCCTCATATACGCTTATACATATAACCGGTGCAAACTTATTGTCACCTACCATTGTGTATATCACGACAGGTGCATCGTCACGTTTTGCCGCCAACAAATTAATCTGCACACATAAATTATGTAGCATGCTTATCTGACCTGTTGTCATTTGTTATCCTCCTATATTCATCATTACGATTATTTCAAACGCTATCAGCAACATTGAAAACATTGTTACCGCAATGATATATTCTGCATTTTTCATTTGCCATTCACCAACGCAATCACTTGGTCTATCTGTCTGTTGGTCTTTTCGTCAAACTTGTGACTGCGTGGTTGTGGTTGTTCCTCTACGGCATATATACCGCCTTTCATATCTGCCATTGCTTTACCGGTATCAACCCACGCTCTACGACCTTTCTCATTTAGACTGTTCCATATCCTCATTATCAAATTCATTTCTTATCATCCTCTCTCATTAACTTCCAACCGCCGAATAGTCCGATACCGAAACTAAACAAAGCTACACCTATAATGTACATACGTTTTACCTCTCTTTACTTCCTCACAGGCACACAGGAGCCGTCCGCAAAACAGATTTCATTAAAATTTAAACTCATTGGGAAAAGTTTACTTTACGGATAATATGCGGACAGCCCGTGTCTGCCTGCAAGGTATTTAATTTATGACATCTCTCTTGCTAACTTAGCGACAGAGATATATCCTTTATTAAAGCCAAATAGCTCTAATACTGTTTTTCTGTTCAATCCGCAGAACGTTGCTACGTTTTTGACGTTCAGCATTTCTTTATTGGGATAAACCTCTTTAATTCTTTCAAGGTTGTCCCTATATGACGGTTTTTCAAGTGCCATTTCGTTCACCTCCGCTCCTGCAAGAAACTCTTTACCAACATTACAACCGACACTGGAAACGCTATAGCGGCAAGGGCACCGCAAGCAATCGCTATCATTACTATCATTCTTCTCGCTCCTTTACTAATTATATTTAGGTGTTAATCTTACTCTGTAGCCTTTGATGGTATCTACGGAATTAGATTGTATAACTGCAATAGTTACAGGGTTTTTTTCGTCTGTTTCTACTACAATTTTTGTATATTGACCTAACGTTTCTTTATCAACCATTTTTCTACTCCTTATTTCACTTTTACTTTCTGCTCTTAGCTTATATATGCGTTGAAAATGTCATAATTTTGTGTTACAATTTTCTTAATTTAATTCGAAAGGAACATAAAATATGAATTTGACACCGCTTCAATTAGAAATTCTCGACTATATCCGTACTCCGAAGTCTTGTTACGAAGTTATGAACAAGTTTGGATATAATGATTTCAATGCCCTCATAGATGATTTAATTTATTTAAAAACACCACTGTATAGGGCAAACGATGAATATATTTCTAAAAAAACGATGTTGCAAGCAACACCTTTGGCTTTAAGCATAGTAGAATCAGTATGTAATGATAATCGGTATAAACGAAATACTTTTATTGTTGCTTTAGTAGCCGCAATCATTTCAATACTGTCTTTTATAGCAAGTGTACTATTTGGATTGCTTGGATTATTAAATTCATAGTCGTTGTCGCACAAGTAATAATATTAAGTACCATTATTGTTTGATATATATTTATATCGTTTTTATTACGCACTTTTTCATCTCCCTACTCCCTATTTAGTTTTTATTTACCGAACAAATCATCAATCTTGCATTTCAACACTTCTGCAATGCTAGGTAGCTTATCAGCTGACGGAAAAGCTTTTCCTTTTTCCCAAGCAGATATGTTTGCTTGGCTTACTCCGAGCGAGTCGGCAAGCTGTACTTGTGTAAGCCCTGCTTTTTTTCTGCAATGTTCTATTCCGTTCATTTTCTCACTCCTTTTTATAAAGTATGCTTATATTATAAGCTAACTTTATAATTTTGTCAATAGATTTTATAAATTTTCTTTATATTTCTTTTATATTTCAAAAAATATCTTTACAAAAATATAAATAGTGTTTATAATATAAATAGAATTTATATTATGATAGAGAGGTGACAAAAATGCTACGCCTTAAAGAATTACGAAAACAGAATAAACTAACCCAACAACAGTTAGCTGAAATGTTAGGAGTAACGCAAGCAGCTCTGTCGGGTTGGGAGAATGAAAAATTTGGAATAGATAATGGTAGCCTTTTAAAATGTGCAAAAATATTTGATGTTTCGATTGACTATTTATTGGGACGTGATGAGGAACAGCTCCCTGAATTAAACAATAAAGACCAAAAAGAAATACAAAAAATATTAGATGAAACAAAAGAACAACTACTATCACAGGACGGCTTGATGTTCGACGGTGTACCTGCAACAGAAGAAGATGTACAAAAGATAATAATGGCTATGCAAATGGGTATGGAAATGATAAAGAAAGAAAACAAAGCTAAGTTTACACCGAAGAAATATCGTAAAAATAATTGAGGTATTGCCTATGAATAGGATTGTAAATAAAATTGTATCTAAGTATCATTCTCGTAATCCGGTAGATATAGCACAAGGAATGAATATAAAAGTCGTTTATGCTGATTTAGGCGAAAATGTACACGGATTTTACCAATATTATAAACGTGGAATGGTAATATACATTAACGATAGCCTTGATGAACATATGCAACTTCAAGTGTTGCGACACGAAATAGGACACGCTGTACTACATAGAAAAGCAAACCGCATATTTATGGAGCAAGCCACGTTCCAAGTGGTTGACCGATATGAAAATGAGGCAGACTTGTTTGCGACATTTCTTGCTATTTCTGATGATGACGTGCAAGAATTTATAGACAACGAATACACGATACAACAAATATCTAATATGACAGGTTGTAAAGAGAAATTTGTCGAACAGAGGATTAGAGAATACTGTAAAAACAAGGAGGCTGTTATATGAAAAATAATAAAGCAAATTTCTTAACACCGAATGGTCTAAAAGTCCGACTTAATTGCAGATATTTCTTTTATCAATTAACCAAAGTGGACAGATATTATACTAACGAAGAAATCGTTGACAATGAAACAATGTATAATGCTGCAAAAACTATCGAAAATCTGTATGTAACAGCGACAGCATTGATACAAGTGTTTTCAGTAGTAGCTATCTTTTTTCACATTGATATGCGTATATTTTGTATCGTTATGGCACTACTATACCTTTTTGGTAGTGTTTTACGCTACTCAAAGCACCTTTTCCCACTCGGTAAAGTATCGTCTTATATCGGTGCGATATACAAAAAAACGTGGTTTTTATTCTATATTGCATTGGGGGCATTATTTTTCATGCTTGATTGCAAGTATTTAATTGTACCATATTTAATAATGAGAGCCTCTATCGCGTTTTTCTCATTGAATACAAATCAATTAATAGCATTAATGACAAAAGAAAGATATGGAGTACATTTTTACGACACTGAAATATGTGCATTCAATGTATTTTATAATTTATTGCATAGTGATAAAAAGTTTTCAGACTACATAAAAGAATACATTGACTACAATTATAATAACGAATGTGCCGATACGAAAACAGTGTAATATATGCGGGGTGATGATATGAAAAAGATAAAAATTACGTTTGAAGAAAATACTGAAAAGAAAAATAAATACAAAAAATATCCTCGTTTAGACCTTGATCGTTTAGCATTTGAAGATGAAGAAACTGTTGAGCAAATGCAGATTGATTACATCAAAGCTATCAAGAAGAAAGTTTTAAAGCGTTGGTTAGCACCAATGATATTAATATTTATAGCATTTGCTGTTGGTTTTGCAACATTAAGCGGCTATACGGCTAATAGATATATAACCACAGCAATGCAACAATTTTATTCTGATATGCAACGTAAACCGCTTAGCTTAAAGCCACGAAACAATAGCACTTCAGATACTACATCGGATAACACATCAAACTCTGTGCCAGGTACTAATCTTGTCTATGTAACAACGAACGGTAAAAAATATCACAGGTTTGGTTGCCAATATCTTTCTTCAGGCGGTATAAAAGCAATGATTGAAAGTAGGGCAATTAACGAAGGTTATACACCTTGCAAGAAATGTTTTGATTAAATAAAAATTCCCCCGACCGCTACCAACAGTCGGAGGATAAGAGTGTATTGAAACACATATTCGCAAAATTATTGTATCACATACACTCTATTTTTGCAATACTAATTTTAAAAAAGGAGTGTATTAAAATGAAGAAAAGAAAAGACGGAAGATATTTAAAAGTCGTTACAATCAACGGTAAACGGTTGTATTTTTACAGTAGCAAAACTACAGAGCAACAAGCCGAACGTGACATTAATCGTCAAATTCTTGCTTACACCAAGCAAGAAGAAAGAGGCAAACTGTTTAGTGAAGTTGCAGAAGAATGGGAAGAAGAACATTTTCCTAAGATTGAATATAATACCGCAAAAAGATATAAAATTTTACTTAGTCACGCAATAGAAGAATTTGATGATAGATATATCAAAGAAATACAGCCTATTGATATCGAGCAATATTTAGACTATTATGTAACAAGAGATTACGCAACAAAAACCATAAAAGACCAATTATCCATAGTCCGATTAGTTTTTAAATACGCTTATATAAAAGGCTATGTTGAAAATGACCCTACAAGATATATTAGTCCTCCAAAAGGTAAGTCAGCTATTAAACGACAACCTCTTACAGAAGAAGAAACTGAAGCAGTGAAAAATAGTCTAAATTGTTCTTTTGGTCTGTTCCCATATTTTTTGTTATACACCGGATTAAGAAAGGGCGAAGCTCTTGCTTTACAATACAAAGACATTGATTTTGAAAACAAAGAAATTAATGTTTATAAATCTGTATATCATAAAAGCAACGTCCCTCATATTAAAGGTACTAAAACAGAAAACGGCACTCGCAAAGTGGTTTTGCTTGATGTATTAGCAGATAAACTCCCTAAAGGAAAAGATGAAGATTTTATATTTTCGATTGACGGTACAAAGCCACTCGGTTATTCAGCTTTTCAACGCCGTTGGGATAAATATAAAAAAGAAACAGGACTTGATATAACAGCTCATCAGTTGCGTCATACTTACGCAACAATACTTTTTGAAGCAGGGATAGACGTAAAAGATGCTCAACATTTATTAGGGCATAGCGACATTTCGGTTACAAGAAATATTTATACACATATTCGTACAAATCACTTTAAAGAAACCGTGGAAAAATTAAATACATTTATGAATTAGTCAAGCATTAGTCAGATATGTTTAGAAACCGCATATTCATTAAATATTTAAGGGGTTCGAATCCCTCCGGGCGTACCATAAGTTACAATATCCGAACCTCGGTTCGGATATTTTTTTGTTTTTCTATAAAAAACAATATTTTTTGCAAAAAAGTATTGACAAAATAATTTTAATGTGCTATCATATTATTTGTCGTCAGACATTAAAACTGAATATGCGTGATTAGCTCAGTTGGTAGAGCACCTGACTCTTAATCAGGGTGTCCAGGGTTCGAA
>ERZ791926.246-NODE-246-length-54160-cov-32.410202_pt1 | contig 54160 bp, 89 predicted proteins | sample MGYA00510131_ERZ791926 | MGnify/ENA primary metagenome ERZ791926 (study PRJEB30046, sample SAMN00792052) | human gut metagenome | study: EMG produced TPA metagenomics assembly of the A metagenome-wide association study of gut microbiota in type 2...
AACTATTACGTATACCAAAGCACACCGTATGAGTGGCACTAAACCGCACGGTTGAGCCGAAAACCCGCTTTTTTAGCGAGGTTGAAGAAATTATAAAATTTCACAAAATATCACATATTTTCACAGCAAAAGTGTGTAAATGGTGTGTAAATTATAGCGTACACGCATACAACCGAATAAACAGCCGTGGCATGACACAAATATGAGAAGAACATGAGAACGTTCTTCTCTTTTTTTATGCAACAATGTAGGTGTAAGGAGGAAGTGCTTATGTTTTCAGACGAAGTTTTAGAGAAGATTTTTGCAAGAAAAGAATTACAAAGCTTACCTCTGCAAGTTCAGTCAAGCATAATCCATGCGATTGAAAATGTTTTAGAGGAGGACAGCAAAAATGCAGATAAACAATCCGTATCAGCAACCGGCAATGAATTATAATCCGGGATATGCCGCATATCAGTACAATCCTATGGCAAATATGCAAAGATACCAACAGCCGGATACGCAAATTCAACAGCAGATTCCACAATTTCAGCAACAACAGCAGGTAATCGGCATAAACGGCAAGATTGTAGCGGCAGTTGAAAATATTACCGCAAATGATGTGCCTATGGACGGTTCAGTTGCCTTTTTCCCAAAGCAGGATTTGACGGAAATCTACGTGAAAGGTTGGAACGCAGACGGAACAATCAGAACGATTGTGTATAAGCCTTATACAGAGCCTTCAAACAATACAGCGGTAAATTCTATGGGTGGCACAGAAAAATCAAAATTTGACCTATCAGAGGAAAGCACAGAGGTATTAATGAACAGGTTTGATAGTTTGGAAAATAGATTAAGTGAAATCGAGCAGTTTATGACAACTAAAACATCGGCAAAAAGCACGGCTAAATCAAAAAATAGCCCAAAGCAGGACGGTGGGGGTGAAGATGAATGAATCCAATTGAGCTTATTCGATTAATAAAAAGCGGCAATCCGCAACAGGTCCTTTCGCAAATGATGAATAGCAATCCTCAAATATCAAACAATCCTATGGCTAAAAATGCCATTCAGATGTATCAAAACGGGGACACGCAGGGGCTAAAAACGCTGGCAGAAAATCTTTGCCGCGAACAGGGAATTACAACCGATGAAGCAAAACAGCGAGTTTTAAGTATTTTTAATCGTTAGTACATTTTGGGTTGTGCGCACATAATAACCGGTTATCCCATTTGTAAATATATTTCAATGGAGGTAAACAAAATGTTTAACACAGGTGCAATGCCTAGTCTTGCTGATATTGCGGCAGTAACGGGCAATAAAAATGACGGTGGCTGGGGCGACGGCAACGGCTGGTGGGTTCTTATTATTCTTTTTGCTATTTTTGGCGGCTGGGGCAACGGCGGCTGGGGTGGCAATGGTGCAAATGGCGGTGCAACGCCTTATGCTACGAGTGCATTAACGCAGGCAGATTTACAAAGAGGATTTGATACACAGTCAATCGTGTCAAAGCTTGATGGAATCTCAAACGGACTTTGTGACGGATTCTATACACAGAATACCGCGCTTATGAACGGATTCCACGGTGTCGATAACGCTATCTGCAACTTAGGTTATCAGACACAGCAGGGATTTAACACAACAAACGTTACGTTAATGCAGGGACAGAACGCTTTGCAGTCACAGCTTGCTAATTGTTGCTGTGAAACGAGAGAAGCCATTCAGGGCGTAAATTACAACATGGCACAGAATACTTGTGCATTACAGAATACAATGAATAGTAATACACGAGATATTATCGACAGCCAAAATGCAGGAACAAGAGCCATTCTTGATTATCTCTGCAATGAGAAAATTTCCAGCTTACAGGCAGAAAACAATGATTTACGCAGAGCGGCTTCACAGGATAGACAGAGTGCATTACTTACTACTGCAATGGCTTCGCAGACACAGCAGATTATTAATGCAGTTAATCCTGCGCCGATTCCGGCATATCAGGTGCCTAACCCTAATGTATATTACGGTTGTGGTTGCAATAGCGGTTGCGGCTGCTAATTTACTAAATAATCAAGTATCTTAATCAAATTGAGTTTTTTCGAGTTCCACTCGGAATAAAACTCAAAAGGTTATGTCTGCTAACGCAGTATTACAATGTTCCCGACACCAATGTCGGAAAGACAGGGCAGACTTCAAGAAAGTTTGCCCTTTATTTTGTGAAAGAGAGGTATTATTTTATGGCAGAATTTACAGGAATTGCACTTCAAACTGTTGCGCAGGGAGAAGATGTTGCATTTACAGAAACACCGGTTGCTGGTTCAAATTGCATTACGCACAGACAGGGAAGCGGTATTGTTAAATTGAGAGGACTTACAAACCAGTGCCGGGCAAGATTTTTAGTATCTTATTCCGGGAATATTCAAATCCCGACAGGCGGAACGGTTGAAGCTATTTCTCTTGCTATTTCGATTGACGGTGAGCCGTTGCAGTCAACTCGTATGATTGTTACACCGGCGGCAGTAGAGAACTTCTTTAATGTTTCGGCACAGGCATACGTAGACGTTCCACGCGGTTGCTGCGTTACGGCAGCGGTACAAAATACATCTGCACAGGCAATCGAAGTTCAGAACAGCAATTTAATTGCAGTCCGGGAAGCGTAAGGAGGCGGTTTTATGGATATTATGAGAATGCACGACATGATTGAAAAACTGTCTGAATGTGCCAAATGTGAAATTGACAAAGGAATTGAAAATATAGACCCGTGTGAAATGGGACAGGTTACAGATATGATGAAAGACCTTGCAGAAGCAATGTATTATCGTACATTGATGAAAGCAATGGAAGAATCGAGTGCAGATGAAACAATGGAAATGTTTGAGCGGTTTGGTGACGGCAGAAGATTTTATGATAACTACCGCTATGCAAATGGCAGATTTGCACCAAAAGGCAGAGGAACGCGCCGGGGATACGATGAACCTCCGTATTTCCACATGACACCGGAAATGTACCGCGGAATGGAACATGACAGGGATATTGACCGCAATTATGGGAGAATGTATTACACAGAACCGGCGGTAAGCGGCATGAATATGACCGAAAGCGGCTATGATAAAGCGAAGCGGCATTATACAGAAACCAAAGAAATGCACAAAGCCAATACCGCAGAGGACAAAGAGCATAAGATGAAATCACTTGAAAACTATATGAAAGAATTATCAAGTGATATTACAGAATTACTTGCGGATATGACCGCAGAAGAACGTACAATGCTTAAAAGTAAGCTGTCTACGCTTGTAAGCAAAATGTAAATTAACGGCTGGAAGTGCAATACTTTCAGCCTATTTTAAGGTGATTGATATGTTTAGGATTAATAATATTGATTGGAATATGATTTTTACGGATAACGCAGAGAAATTAATGCGGTCAGATGGCACTATTAGCCTTGCTGTGACCGATTGGAACGACAAGACTATATATGTATCCAACAAGCCAAAAGGGGCTTATTTGCGCAAAATAATAGCGCACGAACTATGCCATTGTTTTTGCTTTTCTTATGGTGTGAATATGCCGATTGAACAGGAGGAATTTATGGCAGACTGGATAAGCAAATATGGCACAGATTTGATTTATCTGCTTGATTATTTAATGGCAGGGATACAGAGGGGAGCGGCAGTGTAATGGATAAAATAGACAAGCTTCTTGAATATGTGCGCCGGACAAATCCCGAAATGACAAAAGAACGATTGATTTATGAATTGGGAGAGTGCCGGTATACAGCAAAATCATTAATTTTTACGGCAGAAAGCGTGAATTTGAAAAAAGAAAAAGATTTAAAAAGTTGATTTAAAGCTATCTGCATGGTATAGTATTAGAAAACGCAATAAAGGGGTAACGAAGTATGAAAACTTGTCCAAATTGTGGAGAACTGATAGGCGATAGCGTTGACCGTTGTTTTAACTGCAATTACAGCTTTAAGTACAAGAGCGTAATTAAGAAAGAAGCATTGCAGGAGCGCAGAAAGCAGGCAGAAAAAGAAATCGAAGAACTTAACCGGAAAAGAGAAGAAGAAAATGAGCGAAAAGAAGCTGTTATTAATGCTATTAAATCCGGCAGAATCACAAAAAACGATGTCATGAAAACAACCGGATTTGATTTTGTGGGATATAAAATTGTCAGATATTGCGGAATCGTAACCGATACTGCGTTATACAGTTTAGGCATGATGGCGGATTTAAAAAATGCAATGAATTTTAAAGCGATGGTCGCAGGAAAAGAATATAATGCATTTTCAGAAAAAGTGCAAACTTTTATAGATGAATTAATGAACGACATGGCATTAGAAGCTTTGTACAAGGGTGCAAACGGTTTAGTTGGAATATCATATAGCTGTGCGCCGTATTGGAATACCGGCGACATTTCATTAATGATTACAATGAGTGGAACGGCTGTCTGCATTGAAAAGGAGTAGAAACTTATGGCATTTACAAATAAACGCGGAGAAAATATTAGCTTTGAGTGTTCAGAGCTGATAGATGAGTTAAAATCGGATATTGAGGAGTTCGGCGGTGACAAAATTGTAGCCGTGTGGTGCAAGGATACGCACGGTGTAACGTTGTATGTTAATTATGATTTTATTGAATCGGAAGACCCGATAAAGAAATCGGAATTACAAGAAGACGAATACATACAGACCATGACGATGACAGCGTTGCTTACGCTGTTGGAACAACAAGACAAATTATTTTAAAAGCTATAGGGAGTGTTGCGGCACTTCCTATTTTTAAATTTTCGCTCAATTTTTTATTCGGAAAAATTTTGAACCCCCCCGTCTATTTAGATTTTCAGCCCGGTCAATCCATTTTCAAAAATCCCCGATTTTTGAGCGGATTTTAATCAAATTTTGCCGGCAAAATTCACGAAAAGTTTTACTATTTTAACGTGCTAAAGTATAAACTATGGACTTACTTCGGTGAGCGGAAAACCTATTTTTTTATGTCTGCAAGCTTGTAAAATGCCCGCAGTCGCCTTATTATTTTGCTATGGTAAAAAGCTAACCATATAAGGCATTTAAAGCCGTATAAGGCTATAAACAGCATAGAAGCATAACGACAAAACCACCATTATTTTGGCGACTGTTATTCCTGATTATGCTTCGCCCGCGTAGCTTTTACGCGTTGTATAATAGTATCCCGGTTTTGGGCGTAGTATTCCCGGTTGTTTTCCGCTGAATTTTTGCGGCGTGCGATTTCTGCGCACTCTGAACAGCAGTATTTCCGGTACACAGACATAAAAGTTTTACCGCATACTGGACAGATTCGGCTTGTTTTTTGGTTGGATAACTGCAAACGCCTGCGTTCATTTCCGGCGGTGTTCTGCCGGCGCTTACGTTCAGCAGCACAGGCAGCGGAGCAGACCTCTACACCGTTGCGACTCAAAAAGTTTTTGCCGCAAATGGTGCATTTTTTTATTTTTGGCATAGAATACCCCCTTTTATATTTTAAGATAACACAAAAAAAGCTATAAAAATAGCCTTGCATTTTTTTGGTATATATGCTATTATATTTTGCAAATGAAAGTTTGCGATGTGTGCGGTGTTTTGATAAACCGTAACACGTGGTGTATTGAAATATGTTTTATATTTCGACATCATTTAGCCGCACACAAAAGCCCCGGATTGTTTCCGGGGCTTATTTTAATATATATCTGTTACTTTGTATATAGTTTCATGATATTCATTTTCGTTTGATACCACCTCTATAGTAATAGAAATATTTTTGTCATACACTTCCAACGTTTGCGCGCTGGAATATGGTATATCTCTAAAATCACCGGTTTCCACGGCATAATCCGAATAATCCTGGCTGTTTCCGTTTTTGCCCAAATATTCAGAATCGAAAGAACAGATTAAATTTTCGTAAAAATTTTCTTCTGTTGCCCATTCCCCGATTAAATTTCTTAAATTTTCGCGGAAGCGTTCTTCCGCCTGTTCTATTGTATACATAATATACCCCTTTCCGGGTTTTCACCCTTGAAATTTATTTTTAGTTAAAAGCAAGCCGGGGGATTGAACCCCGGAAGCCCGGCACCGTCTGCCGCTTGCCTGTTGTTATAAGGCTTTTAAAAGCTCTATAAGCTCACTGCGCCGCGTTTGAATCAGCTTCTTAGCGGTGCAGAAGTTAATCTTTCCACCGGATAAGCGTTCTAACTCTTTAGCGGCGCTTATATATGCGGAAAACTCTTTTTTATACGCGCTGTCAAATGCGCGTTCTTTTTCTACGTTTTCCGGCTCGGCTTCGTATTCCTGTTGTGCCTTGTCTGCGGCTTTTTCCAGCTGCTCTAATTCTTCAATTTTTTTTATTAATTCTATATTATTCATAACATAGAACCTCCTTTTATTTTTTATAAAAAGCATTGGACGGAATCGAACCGCCCGTGCGCTTGTTTGCTACGCTTTTTTAAACATTTCCCAAGGTCCTGCAATCATGCCACCTTGGCAAGCGGCATATATTACAACTTCGCCGCTTTTTGTTATTTTGTACTTTTTAAAAGTACATTTTATAGAATGTTTGCGGTCATTAAAGCCGTAAACAAGTTTGTCCCCTATTTTCATATTTCTGCCCCCTCTTTGCGGCAAATTTCAAACACATCTTCTTTTATGTGTTTATATTCTACGTTTTCCCAAAGCCCTACACCGTAGAAGTCCGCCATTAAATTGCCAAAATGGTCATATTTATATTGGATATTTAATTGCTTAAATACCCTTATAGCGGCTTCGTTTTTGCTTTCCAGCTGTTGCCAGCGGAAAAACAAAGATGTCCCCGTGCTGTCCGTGGAAGTTTCCACAGTTTCAGCGTTTTTGACTTCAACGCGGTCAATTCCGCCTTTTTTTATTTCTTCTAAAATTGCGGCGACTTCTTTTAAGATGTCGCCTTCTTCCGGGGTTTCAAAAGTATAATTTTCATTGTATCTTGTCCCTTCGATTATTATATTGTATTTCATTTTTCCACCTTTCCGCCCTGCTGGGCTTGTGATTCTGTTTTTTGTTCTCTTGTCTTTCGACATTGTTATAATAACACATCTTCTTACTAATTGCAATAGATAATTGCATTATTATTTTAAAATAATTGCAATTTATAATTGCTTTATAAGCTCGAATCCGTTTGACATATTGCAATATATATTGTATTATAGTATTGCAATTTATAATTGCATAAATATATTAAAAAAGGAAGATAAAAAAATGAAAACAGATAAGGAAATAGCTGAAAAGGCAAGAGAGCGCGCAAAAAAGCAAAACGAAGCCGCAAAAAATAATTGGGATTGCATTAGTTGCAGGCTTCCCAAAGGCACAAAAGACCGTATACAGGCATTAGGCTATACCGTAAACGGCTTTTTAAATGCCATTGTATTGGCAGAGCTGGAAAAACTGGAAGCGGAAGCACCGCAGGCGACACAGCCAGCACAGCCGGAAGCCGTAAAAGAAGAACAGCCGGAGCAGGCACAGCCAAAAGCAGACGCGCCGGAAGATGTGGCAGAATTAAATAATTGGTTGCACCAAATACAGCAGGAAAACGAGCAAAAACGATTGCAAGAGGTCGCCCGCCGGCAGTTAAACACGGAAGCCGAAAACGGCTATGATTAATAAAATAGTTGCCATTTAAAAAATTAAGCTATATAATCTATACAGAGCGGAACACGAACGCCCGACAATTTAATATAGCACGTAAAAAAAAAGAGAACCGCGCCCCCTCGGCGGTTCTCTTTTTGCTTCTTTTTTATTCTTCGGAGTTTCCCCGTTCCCGGCTATTTTTATGCCTTAATTAATTATTATATAACTATATATTGAATAAATCAATGTTATCCCGCTAAATATATAATTTAATAAAAATTTAATAAAATTTATAAATAATTTCGCTACTCGAGCGATACCCTATAGATACCCTATCCGCAGAAGAAAAAAGAGAAAAAAAGAACGAAAGAAAAACAAAAGAGAAAAGAAGCAAAAGAGAAAATAAAAAGAAAGATAGAATAAAAAGAGAAATAAAGAAGATATATTTTTAAATAAAATACACTGTATTTTTTATTTTTTAAGTAATTAGGGAATTAATTTAGTTTATATATATAATATAATACGCGCGGATTTATTTAAAATATATTCAAAAAAGCTATTGACAGTATAATTATTTTAGTGTATTGTGTAAGCACAGGTTGCAGAAATGCAAAAATGAAAATTGAATAGTAATTATTTTACCTACAAACGCGAGCCGCGGATTCATTCCAGCGACCAAAGAAACCCAAATAAAAATTGGGTTGAACAATGCAGTTTGTAGGTATTTTTTTTATTTTAAAATTTAAAAGTTGGGAGGTGTACAGAATTGGAGAAATTAGCAGGAGCAGAGCCAAGCTCATTAGAATCAATCAAAAATGATTTTGAGGAGTATTTAAAAGAGTTCTGCACTGAAAACAATATTAAAGACCAGTACGACATCTATCCGGCCATGTGGAATGCAGCACTTACATATATTTGCCAAAATACTTTTAAGGCTAATCCAAGTATTTTAGCAATGCCTAAAAATATAAATAATGCCTATAACTTAGAAGCTGTAGATTATATATTAGATATATACGCTTATGAATGTTTTATACATAATCAAGAGATAAGTGTAGTTGGTTTTCATTTGTTTTCAGGTATGTCCTTAGATACTATATATAGTCTAAATAATAGCAATAAAAGATGTGTTGTATATAAGGATTTACAGGGGAATGTTATTAGTAATTTAACTGTAAGCAGGCTAAAAGAGGGGGAATATGTAAAAGAGCTAAGCACAAAAGGGACTGACATTTTTAAAAAATTGAAATTATTTTCTGAGGAAAGTTTGACAGCTCTGATGAAAGACAGGCGCAACAATCCAATGAAGTACTTGCCTATTCTAAATAGGCGCTTCGGTTGGAATCTGCCAGGAGTAAGCCGGGAAACGTTCGGAAAGACAGCATTGACAGCGGCGGACCTCCCAAAATTGGGAACGGAATTGGACGAAAACGGCGCACAACTTCCACGGTTAGAAGCGTGCGAAACGTTAAACAATTCAGACACAATTTAAAAGTGCCGTATTTACTGGTGTTCAAGCTATTTCGATATGCTTAGAACTTCGCTAAACATGAGTTTAGCGAAATGTATAAAACAAATAGTCAGAAACAGCAAACAAAACAGCAAATAATCAAACAATTAAATAACAGCAGATAATCGCCTACGATGATGATTCTGTTAGGGGGTGGGGGTTGAATAAAAACAGCCACCCAGCCCGACTAAGTACCCAAAATAATCTCAAAAACAAAAAGAGGTGTATCAATGACATTAAACGAGTATCAGACGGAAGCAATGCGTACAGCAAGTACGACAGCAACAGCTCATGAAGATAATTTGTTGCTTAATGGAGTGATGGGTTTGAACGGTGAAGCTGGAGAAGTAATCGACATGGTAAAGAAAATGCTTTTTCAAGGTCATACGCTTGATAAAGACCACATGGCAAAAGAACTGGGCGATTGCCTTTGGTATTTAGCCGTAGCCGCAAAAGGCATTGGATATGACTTAGATACCATTGCTGAAATGAACAAAGCAAAGCTTAGAAATCGTTACCCGAACGGTTTTGAATCCGAAAGGTCGTTACATCGGGATAGCAAAGACATTTAAAGCAAAACAAACACCTTGTCAAACAATGCTGTAAGAATGGCTACAAAGGATAGTACAATGAGGTGTGCGGGGAATAGAGTTGGGAATACCCGCAAAACAATGCCCTATAGCCAAGCGGTAAGGCACGGGATTTTGATTCCTGTATCACCGGTTCAAATCCGGTTAGGGTAGCTGGGCTTTTGATAGCCCTTTTGTCCCATTCTTTGGTACCCCCTTATCTCCCGTTAGCGGAAAGCTGATTAAAGGACCGCCACAAGGTCCGGCGGGATTTACAAACATGATTACCTTGGTGCAGATAGGCTTTTCAACCTTGCCGGGATACACTGAATTGAGTTAAAGCTTTTCGGGATACTGGAAAGTGTAGGCTTTTTGCTTGAAGCAATTTAAGCAAAGAAGACAGCAAAGCTGGCAACAAAGCGGTGTAGTGTATCATCATAAAGAAGTCAAACGTAGAATTCTTGTGGCTGACGAATAATAAACGCTTGCGGTGCAAGAATAACCTGTTAAAGTTCGTGGTGTGAAAGACTACAAACAGATAGGAATTTCAATTAAGCCGGTTTGCCTTGAACTCAAGAAATTGGGGTATAACACAAGAGATTTGTTAAAGTAGCGGTATGGCAAAAGTAAAAAGTATTTTTTTAGCACAAAAAAATTCTGAACGAACCGTGAAATTTATAGGTATCAATCCTGTACGTGCTTGACAGCGGTAAGAAGCCAAGGGTCGCACCCGAACGCTCAGACTTATCGTCACGTTGACTGAATATGGCTGTAAGTATGATGAATAAAGAGAAGTCTTAATCATGTTTGTTTTTTGCAGTGTTCCCATAATGGTATTGGAGAAGTTTGCTAAACTTTCGGTCGGAAACGGCTTGTAGGTTCGATTCCTACACACTGCGTTTACAGAATGAAAGAGGTGTAAAAGTTATGAAAGGTGTTCATGCAGTAGATAAGGACAAGTTTATTGAAGCCTACAATAAATGGGCGAGCGGCGAGGTAACGATAACAAAAGCAACGGAAATAGCCGGCATGAGTTATCCGACATTTCACAAATACGTAGGCATATTAATTACAGGTGGGAAATTTCCTGACGGGCTATTTAAGGATTAGGAGAGTGCGCATGAGAGTAGAGATTAAAGGAAATGTATATGGAATGTCACGTAAAGAGTACAAGCGGTTCCTTAAAATAGCAAGCAAAGCTATACCATGCGGCATTTATGCGGCTGAAAAGGGAAGCACTGCTATTATGCTGAATGAAAAATACGGCAGCATTGAAGATTTGAGAAAATCCGTGTCCGAATATAAATTAAAAGGATTCAAGGTGTATTACAATGACAAAAACAACGATAAAAAAAATTCTTAAAACTCTTAATAAAACACTTAATGTGTTTATGTTGACATCAATTCTTTTGGTTTTAATAGCTGGTCTTAGAATTATTTTAGAACTTTTATTTGGTGTAAAAATGGCAGCAATCGTTGTGTTTGCTTTAATGTTTGTTTGCATTTTTGTATTAAACTTTTTGAAAGGGTGATGTTCATGAAGAAAAATAAAATTTGTGGATTAGTTATGTGCTTTTTATTTTGCACGGCATTGGTTGGTTGCAGTGTATCTGAAATTGAAACTACTGATAATGCAAGCATAACAGAAATTCACAATTCCAGCATTTATGAATTTGTTGACAGAGATACAGGTGTTCATTATTTGATTTATTCTCACAGATTAACTAAGGGGGGAATGGGTGGGATAACACCAAGATTGAATTCGGACGGAACAGTAATGACAACAAAATAATCAAATTACCGGCTGACAAATAGAGCCAGTCGCTAACCAACAAAAATTATTGGCAGAGGTCTGAAAGTGCCTTTGCTTTTTTGGAAAGTAGAGGTGCTTTTCTTTGGCAAGTTCAAGCCTTATTTCAGCAGTAAAACAATATGAAAATTACATAGAAAGAAAAGAAATAGATGAGCAGGTTATTGACGCGTATATACAAGCTGTAGCCGTTTCACTAAGAACCGAACATGATATTAATTATGGATTGAAAATATCGGCAAGGACAAAGCAACTTATAGCTCAATTTGTTAGAGAACATACAGGCGGCAGAGTTGCGGACTTAGAGGTTTATGCAGGAGAACATGATACGACATATAAAGCACTTCAGCAATTTTATGATGTTTTAATGTATGAATCGGCATACTTAGTCGATAGCTTTTTTTATTATATCGAAATCGATGAAAAAGACCCATATAAAAGATTTTATTTTCCAAGATATAAAGTTTTACAACCTGTAGTTAAAGCGTATCAAGAAATTTATGACGGAAAATTAGATTTTTTGTCTGTATCACAGCCCAAGAGGACAGGAAAAACAACAGGCGGTCTGAAGTTGGCACAGATGATGGGTGGGAGAGACCCAGACGGAAGTATATTTGGTGTTGGAAAAGGTGAAGGACTTGTTAAGCGATTTTATGGTGGTTTATTGCAAAGCTTTGAGACAGAAAGTACATATCAAAGGTTTTTAAGTGTTTTTCCCGAAGCTACAAAAATAGGCGAAAAAGACTATAAAAGTGCTGAAAATTTTTCTATTGACCTTAAAAGCAAAAATATATTTCCAACTTTTACTTGTAGACCTATTGACGGAGCGATTGTCGGTTGCACAGAAGCAAATGTACTTGTATACATTGATGACTGTGTAAAAAATCATGAAGAAGCAAGAAACAGAGATAGACTAGAGTTTCTTTGTGAAAAGGTCACAGACGATGTTCTTGGTAGGCGATTAGAGGGAACACCAATTATTATACAAGGAACAAAATATAGTCTATATGACCCGATTACAGCGTTACAAAATAAGGCAAATGAGTTGGGGTGGAGTTGGCGAGAGGTAGCGATTCCAGCACTTGACCCAGTTACAGATGAAAGCAACTGGGAAATATATCGCAAGGATAAAAAAGGCTTGCGTAAGATATTTACAACAGATTATTACCGCAAAGAGCGCAAGCTGGTGTCAGAAGAAACATGGGCGGCAGAGTTTCAACAAGAGCCATTTGAAGCAAAAGGACGAATGTTTGCAGAAAATGAGCTTAATTACTTTGAAGAACTTCCTGTTGACAGAGAGCCGGACGCTATTATGGCGGCTTGTGATAGTGCCGACAAAGGAGAAGACAGTTGCTCAATGCCGATTGGATATGTTTATGGTAATGAGGTGTATATCGTTGATGTAGTATTTGATAATGCAGGAACGCAGTTTACCAAGCCAGAATGTGCCAATATGCTTATTAAACATAATGTCAAAACCGTTACATTTGAGAGCAATAGCGCCGGAGAATACTTTGGACGTGACGTAATGGATATTGTTAAAGACCGGGGCGGTAGATGCAGCGCAAGGTTTAAATTTAATTGTTCAAATAAAATAACTCGAATGGAAAACGCAAGAGATAATATCATTCGAGATTATTATTTTAGAGATTTTAAAAAAATGGACAGGCAGAGCCAATATTACAAGTTTATGAAAGAACTTACCACTATGACAAGAAGCGGCAAAGTCAATCATGATGACGCACCTGATAGCATAGCGCTGTTTGAGAATGAAATGCGGACAGGAACTGTAGCAAAAGTAGAAGCCACACAAAATCCATTTAGGAGGTATTGATTTATGACGACAAAGGAATATTTACAGCAAATTGGAAAATTAAACAAAATGATTAACAATAAAATGATTGAACTGGCACAGATGAAAGAAATGGCATACAGTATTAAAGCCGTGGGAACAGACGAGCGTGTCATGTCTTCTAGCGACCCGGACAAAACAGGCTGTGCATATGCTAAGATTGAAGAAATGGAAGAAAAAATTAACGGCATGATTGACAATTACGTAAATATAAAAGAAAAAATTATTAATCAAATTGAAAGTATAGAAGACGAAAACCTATATAATATTTTATTTTTAAAATACATAGCAAAAAAACGGTTTGAAGATATTGCGGTCGAAATTGACAAGTCATGGCGGCAGACAATCCGATTGCACGGAACGGCACTCAAAAAATTTGAAGAAAAATACGGAAAAGAATACTTGTCGTGTCATTGAATGTCATATTAATACTGTGTTATTATTATAATGTCAAATAAAAGTAAAAGTTCCGAGGAAAGCACTGCTACAGAAATGTGGTGGTGCTTTTTTCATGCCAAAAGAGGTTGAATATGAGGTTTTACACTAAAAAAAATAAGGCTGTAATGTGTCCGAATTGTGGCAAATTATTGACGTATGCCGATAAAGATGACCCCAATTTACATAAATTGGCTTGCAAGCATTGCCGTAAGTGGATTTGGTATTATCCGAATGATGATGATAAAAATGAAGCCAAAGAAATCCCGGATACACGCTCGTCAAGCGGAGTCAGACTTTACTAGGAGTATTAAATATGTTAAATGATGTATATTTACACGAACTTGTAAGAGGTTGTTATGGACGCAAAATTGCATATACCAATGTTGAAAAAATAACAGCAGATAACGTTGTTAAAATCGTTGGAGATTGCATTGGTGTATTTAACTATAACAAGCCCATTATCCGGTATTTGTGGCACTATTATAAAGGCGACCAGCCGGTATTATACAGAATAAAAATGCAAAATGAAGACGTAAACAATAAAGTTTGCGAAAATCACGCATATGAACTGGTTCAATTTAAGGTTGGACAAACATATGGTGAACCGATACAGTACGTTAGCCGAAAAGACGATGAAAAAGTTAATAAAGCGGTTGATACGCTGAACGATTATATGTCTGACGCTAACAAACAGGAAAAAGATATTAAGGCAGGAGAGTGGCAGTCAGCGACCGGCACATCTTTTAAAGCAATACAGATTGTTGACGGCGATATACCGTTTCGGATTATAGCGCCAAGCCCAATGAACACCTTTGTTATTTACAATAAAGCTACAGAAGAACCGGTGCTTGCTGTACAGGAGTTAAAAGACGAAAATAACAACTTTTATAAGCTGTGTTATACAGATTCAATGACATTTAAAATTCAAGACAGCAAAGTTATTGAAAGCAGATTGCACGCGTTTGGCAGTATCCCGATTGTGGAATATCCGAATAATCACGAAAGAATTTCGGATATTGAATTGGTTATCAGCCTGTTAGATTCAATAAATACCATGCAGTCAAATCGAATGGATTCGGTGCAGCAGTTCGTTGAATACTGGGTAAAATTTATCAACTGTGAAATTGATGATGAAACTTTCCAAAAGATGAAAATGAACCATGCACTCGTTGTTAAGTCTATTAATAAAGATAACAAGTCAGACGTGGAAATTATGACGCAGGAATTAAACCAAACGCAGTGTCAAGTTGCCAAAGACGACTTGTGGGACAATACATTGTCAATTCTTGCGATTCCAAACAAACAGGGAAACACAGGCGGAGATACGCAAGGCGCGGTGGAATTAAGAAATGGTTGGGATTTCTCGAAAACAAGGGCAAAGCTTAAAGACCCGATTGTAAAAGCGGCGGAAAAGCGGCTTGCAAAGGTTGTGCTAAATATTATACGAATTAAGGAACATGATTTAGGCATAAAAATGCGGGATTTTGAAGTGCAAATTAATCATAGCCCACAGGATAATATGTACACTAAAGCACAAACACTTACAGTATTGCTTCAATCTGGCATACATCCACTTGTGGCAATTAAAACGGTAGGACTCTGGGGGGATTCAGAAAAAACATTTGTTCTTTCAAAACCGTACCTTGATGTTTTATATAAGACTGTTAAAAATGTGGAAGAACAGGAAACTAAAGCGCAGGAAATAGTTAATCAACTTAATAATCAGCAAAATAAGGCAGTTAACGAGCAATAATCGGTAACTGCTTTTATTTTATAAATTTGCAGTCATGCGACAAATGGCAGAAACAATCGAGCGGAGAGAACCGTGTAAAAAAACGTGATTTTAGGAGGAATAAACGATGACAAGAGAACAGGCAAAACAGAATCTTATTTCAATCGGAATTTCAGAACCGACCGATGAACAGGTGAGTAATTATCTGAATCAGTTAAACGGTGAAACAAAGAAAGAAAAAGATAAAGCGGCAGAGTATAAAGCGAAAGCTGACAAGGCAGACGAACTTCAATCAAAAATTGATGAAATAGAAGCCGGAAACCTTACAGAGCTTGAAAAAGCCAACAAAGCACTGGAAACGGCAAACAATCAGATTGCGGAGTTACAAAAAAACAATGCAATTAGAGATTTGCGTGAAAAAGCCATGACGGATTTCAAAATCACAGCAGAACAGGCAAAGACGGTTGTAAAAGAGGACGGAAGCTTTGACACAACTGTTCTCGGACAGATTATTTCAGAGAAAGAAACCGCTTCCGCGCAGGCAAAGGAACAGGAAATTGCCAAAGGTACACCGAATCCGGGCGGCGGCGGTAGTAACCAAGATTCAGAGAAGACAGAAGCAGAAAAAATAGCCGCAAGTCTTATCTCAAGCAATTCAAAAAGCCAAAGCAACAATGATGTTTTGTCACATTATTTAGGAGGTAATTAAAAATGTCAAACATGCAGTATGAACAAACTTCATATGTCGGAAACGTTCAGATTTTAAAAAGACTGCCTAACGAAGCGATTCCAATGACGCTTGATTTTACAGATGTTGTTGAAAAGACGGCTGACGGCAGAAAGATTGTAAAGGCCGGCACACCAATCGGAAAAAATGGAAAGGCAGACAACACGGCAACGGTCGTAGGCATTTTGAGATACGATGTCACAGAAGACAGACCGCAGGGTGTGCTTTTAAAAAAAGCATACATCAATAAAAGCGTGGCTGAAAAGCATTCCGGTGTTACATATGACGCAGGCGTTTCCACAGCGCTTCCAATGATTGTATTTGAATAATTTGGGAGGTATATAGATGTTAATTAATGAAGTGTTAAACAGTAAGTCTATTGCACTTACAACAACAGAAGAAGCAAGTAATCAAATCCCATATCTCGGATTAAATTGGTTTCCGGAAAGAAAGAAACAGGGGCTTGATTTAAGCTGGATTAAGACACATAAGGGACTTCCGGTATCGCTTGCACCGTCAAATTTTGACACAATTCCAACGCTTAGGGCAAGAGAGGGGTTAAGCAAAGAAAAAACACAAATGGCGTTTTTCCGTGAAGGTATGGAAGTCGGCGAAGAAGAAATGCTTGAAATTGGACGTATTAGTTCTACAGATGACCCGTATCTTGCAAGTGCCTTATCAAGCGTGTATGACGATACTAACAACCTTGTGAGCGGCGCAGAAGTTGTGCCGGAACGCATGAGGATGTCACTTCTTGCTACAGAAGCAGGGCACCCGGTTATTGCTATTGAAAGTGACGGTGTACAGTACGCATATGATTACGACAAGGACGGCTCATATGCAAAAGACCATTATGCAAAGCTTGAGGACACAAGCATGTGGAGTGACACAGTAAACTCCAAGCCGCTTACTGACCTCAACAACGCTCGAAAAAAGTTACAGAAGAAAGGCAAGATTGCTAAATACGTGCTTATGAACACCAATACATTTCAGTATTTACTTGAAAATGCACAGATTAGAAATTCAATCCTTGCACAGAATCTCACGGCAACGATTGAGGTTGATGACGACACGGTAATTTCAGTTGTTCAGAAGCGTACAAAGCTTACAATCGTCCTGTACGACAAAATGTATATGGACAAAGCTGGGAAAGAACACTATTTTTACCCGGACAACAAAGTAACACTGTTGCCGGACGGAAAACTGGGTAGTACGTGGTTCGGAACGACACCGGAAGAAAGAACTGCAAGACAGGTCGCTGACGTTGATGTAACGACATATGGAACGGGAATCACAGTTGCTACGAAGGTTGAGTATGGCCCGCCAATGAAGATGTCAGTATTCGCTTCTGAAGTAGTATTGCCGTCTTACGAAAATATGGATAGCACATTCGTACTTGAGGTTCATCATGATTAATCGGAGGTAGCATATGAAATATCCATATATCGTTATTAAAAACGGGAAATGGTATGCGGCAGGCGAAGAAGTCCCAGACACCGTGCCGGGAAACAAGCCTACCGGATATACCAAGACTGAAATCAACCGTATGCCGACAGCGGAATTGCAGAGTTTAGCGGCACAGAACGGCATTGAAAATGCGGCGGAAATGAGCGGAGTTGACCTTAAAGCAATCTTGATTGAGAAGTTAGGATTATAAGCAGGAGAACAGCATGGAAGAATACACAACATTAGAGCAGGTAAAAATCCGGCTCAAACAATTTCATATTGAAACGGTTGAAAATGAGGATAACACTGAATCTGATGTTGTTGTGTTTGACAGCAAAGAAGACAACTTGCTTCTTGAACAGCTCATAAAACAGGCAACGAAAGATGTAATTGCAAAACGGTGTTATCCGCAAAGTTATACGCAGGAACAGATTGACAATGACTTGAAATGCTATGAAAGTGTAATTGTCAATCTTGTGGTATATGACCGGTCACAGGCAGGAGAAAACTACATGGCAAGCTACAGTGAAAACGGTGTAAGCCGTAGCTGGAAAGACCGTGATAGCCTGTTTGTAGGGGTATATCCGTTTGTAAAAACATTATAGAAGATTGTGCGTTACGTTTTACCAGCACCGGGGAAACGTAGCAGGCGGCACACAGTAAGGGTGGTGGGCGGTGTGCCACAAAAAAAATGAAAGGCGGTATATTATGCCAGTTGCAATAATTATAAGTATCATATCGGTTGCTTTTTCCGTCTTTTTTGGATTTTTTAGTCTTTGGTTTGGTTTGAAAAACAACAAACACACAGACACAAAAGACATTGAAGAACGCGTAAAAGAGAATACACGTATCAATATGAAACTTGACGCCATTTCAAGCAATACAACTGAAATAAAAAATGAAGTGTCAGAAATGAGAAAAGAGATTAATTCTCACGATACACGAATTATCAAAGTTGAAGAAAGCGTGAAATCGGCACATTACAGACTAAACACTATTGAAGAACGTCTGAATGGCGAAAAGGAGATGTAATATGAATATTTTAGAAACATTGACGTCAAACATCATGATTATTTTAGCGGTAATCGGCGCAATCGCGTTTATTGTGTCGGTGATTACACAGGTTATCAAAGGAGTAGGTGTTTTTGCGAAGATTCCAACTGACGGATTGGTACTTGTGTTATCAATCGGCATTACAGTAGCGGCATTTGTAGCATATATGCAATATTTACACATGGCTATCCTGTGGTACATGGTTTTAGCCGCAATTATGGCAGGCTTTGTTGTTGCTTTTGTTGCTATGTATGGCTGGGAGAAGCTTTCAGAACTGTGGAAACGGTTCGGAAAGAACGTAGATTGATATGTTGGACATTAATAAACAAAAGATGATTTACGCACTTAAAGACGGCAGAACACCGGTATACCAACTGAATAAAGACGGCTCAATAAAATACATCATTGTTGACGGTGAAGAGGTCCCTGTTGAAACAGGAGAGTATACCACAGGTTATAAAAAGCCTGTGGTTTTTTATTCTTCAATAAGCAATAAATTAAGCGAAGCACTGATAAAGGAATTTGGTGTAGATAATTCTACGAATTTTGTTCAAATTGTGGAAGACAAAGGCAAATTGCCGTTAGATGTTGGCTCGCTTGTTTGGAAAAAGTCAGAAGTGAGGTACAAAGATAAGGATAAAACAATCATTGATGAAACCAGTTGCGATTATATCGTTAAGGGTGTCGCTGATGAGGGATTAACGGCAGATTTATTTCTTTTACAGAAAAACGTGAGGTAAGCACATGGCTACAAGACCAATAGTTATAACATTGTCCCAAAAATCCGTAGAAAACGCAATAAAACGAGTACAGCAGTATCAATTAAGATTTCAACGTAAACTTAGAAAATTCGTGAAAGAACTTGCTAATGTAGGCATTGCCGTAGTTGATACCAATATGACAGAAGCGCAGTATACGTTTGACGGCAAAATAAGAAGCGGTTCTGACACGTCACACAATGCTTACGTAGAAATTAATTCCAATGGTAGTACGGCAGAAGCAAAACTGATTGTACAGGGAAAAGAACTGTTATTTATCGAGTTTGGCGCAGGCGTATATTATAACGGCGCCGCCGGTGCAAGTCCGCACCCCAAAGGAGAAGAATTTGGATTTTTAATCGGTTCGTATGGCAAAGGCAACGGACAAAAAAAGGTTTGGGGCTATTACGATGAAAATAACCAACTTGTGCTTACAAGAGGTGTAAAAGCTACCATGCCGGTATTGAAAGCAGAACAAAAGATAATTGAGGACTACAAAAATGTTGTAAAGAGGGTGTTTGAATAGTGATTGATAATCAGTGGGCTTTTGATTTAGAAATGAATGTGTTTTCGACAATCAAGAAAAAGGCATTGTCAATTCTTGAAGACAATTACCCTGATATTAGCATTACAGCAGATGAAGAATCGAACGATACACCGGTGTTTCCGACGGTATTAATACAGTCTGTTGAACCGACTGAAACAAACAGCGATTTAGAAGCTGACAGAATTAATACTGTAGACTTTACAGCACAGGTAACAGTAACAACAAACCGAAGCAGAAGCGAGGCATTGCAAGTATCCAATGTTATAGCAGATTTGTACAAGAAACGATTGTTTAAGATAAAGCCCATGCCGTTTGTACGAAAAGAGGGGAATCTGTGGACAGCAACTTTCCGTGCAAAGCGCAAATTTGGGTGGAATGACATTTTATAGCAATTTACAAAGAGCCGAAAGGCTCTTATTTTTATGCATTTTTTTAGGAGGTAAACATGGCTACAGGTTTAAAAAGTAGAATTATTTACAGGAAAAAGACCAAAGAAAGCAACGAAAGCGATTACTGGGCTGGCACATACAACCTGTTGATTAGAGCAAAAAGTATTCCGTCCCCAGTAGGTGAGCGTAACATGGTTGATACGTCTACGTTGGAAGATTTAGTCGAAACGCAAGAACCCGGAAGACGCGCGGCGGGTTCAATGGCTGTAAGCGGTGCATTTGAACGCGAATATCTTGACAATTTAGTTGAGATTGAAGACGAAAAGTTAGACATTGTTGTTCTTTATGGCACAGACGGCAAAGGTAAAGAGGGTATTTGTGGTTTTATCGGCTCTGAATCATTCGCACCGGACGAAGCTACAGACGACCATTTAACAGGCACTTGCAACATTGCTATTTCAACAGTGCCGCGTTGGATTCATAAAGATTATGACGTTGCGGTAACAGAAGATGAAAACGGTTATCCGACATCAATTACATTATCAAAAAAATCGTAAGTCAGTCCGGAAAAACAAATAAGGCTGTTGCGACTGACGAGGATACAAAAACAGCCGTAGTAATTTGATAGTTAGTAAATAATATGGCAGGGCGGCAGAAATGCCGTCCCTGTCCTATATAAAGCGAAAAGGACAGGTAATGAATATGAAAACAATTACAGTAAACAGTAACGAATATAAATTAGAGTTCTCTTTTGAAGCGGCAGAGTATAAAGACATCGTGCAGAAAATGTTTAAGGTCCTCAGCGGTGCTTACGTTGTCGAAGAATCAAAGGATATGCAGAATCCTACTACTAAGGATATTATCAACGGCACGGCAAATATGATTGGCGATACAGCAGATATTTGCGTTACTGCTTTTTATGCCGGCTTATTAGAAAATAATCCACTTTCACATGAAGAAGCAAAAACAGTCATGAGGGATTATATGAAAGAAAATAAGCTTTCGTACAAGAAACTGTATGACGAATTGAGAAATTGCATGGAAACAGATGGTTTTTTCGACCTGTCGGGGCTGAACGACATGATTCAGCAGATGTACGGGACAGCACCGGAAGCGACAGCACAGACAGCATAAAAAAATCTGAAATTAACTGGCATAAAATAATTTGGGAAGATTATTTTCCGACAGCCTTTTCAATCGGGATACACATAGATGAGTTTAAGCATATGACACCGGCACAGTTAGGATACTGCATAAAAGGACATGAGTTGAAAAGAAAAGAACAGGATAGCGATATGTGGCACTTCGCCGGTACATATGGAATATCTGCCCTTATTTATGCGATAGACCGTTGCTTAAACGGTAAAAAGGCAAGGTCGGAGTACATCAAAAAACCAGTTTCAATTTTACTTGAAGAAGAAAGTAAGCCAAAATCAAAAGAAAGCAATGAAGATGTTGCAATGTTTGAAATGCAACAAAGAATCAAAATACTGGAAAAAGAGGGCGGCATATTAAGTCCGTCATAGGTGGTAGCACGCGAATTGCTACCACCTTTATTTTTGCACTAAAGGTGGTGAGGACGTGGCAGATAATGAACTGGACAGCTTAGAGCTTAAAATACAAGCAAATGCAACACAGGCAAACAATGCGCTTGATAAACTTGTTAAAAATTTAGAGAATTTATCAAGTTCGTTAGGAGTTATCAACAATGCCAATCTTGCGGGGTTTGCAAGTGGTGTAAAAAATATTACAAATGCAATGCAGGGAATGAAAAGCGTAAGCACGGCAGATTTTACGCGTTTGTCAAAAGGTATTCAGAAGATTTCAACCATTGACACTGCCGCAATAAACAAGGCTTCTACAGCAATGGCGTACCTAAGTAAGTCCTTTAATTCCATGCAGGCAACCAGTGAAGCAACAAAGCAGATTACGGGACTTGTGACAGGAATCAAGCAGTTAGGATATGCCAGCGCCGCAAAAGCTATTGACAATATACCGAAGCTTTCAAGCGCGATGAAACAGCTTATGCAAGAACTGTCAAAAGCACCACAGGTAAGTCAAAATCTTATTGACATGACTAATGCGCTTGCGAATTTAAGCCGCACAGGGGCTTCAAGTGGCAGAGCGGCAACGTCATTAAGCAAAAACTTTTTGAATGTTTCATCTTCTGCAAATTCGGCAACTAAAAGCAGTTGGTCGCTGGCTTCCGCATTTGGTAAATTATACGCTTCATACTGGCTTGTTTTTAGAGGAATCAGTAAACTGGGAGATTCGATTGATATAGCTTCATCACTCATAGAAGTTGAAAACGTTGTACGTACCACTTTCGGAAATTATGAAAACCTTGTAAACGACATGGCAAAAACATCTATACAGGATTTTGGTATGTCAGAACTGTCCGTAAAGCAGTATTCAAGCCGTTTTCAAGCTATGGGTGTCGCTATGGGCTTTTCTCAAAAGAAAATGGCCGATATGTCCATTGAGCTGACAAAGCTGACGGCAGATATGGCTTCGTTTTACGATGTAGAACAGTCAGACGTTGCGAGAAATCTTCAAGCAATTTTCACAGGCGAAACAGAGCCATTAAGAAAATATGGACTTGATTTGACACAAGCAACGTTAAAAGAGTGGGCTTTAAAAAACGGACTTGACGCTAATGTCAGTTCCATGACGCAAGCAGAAAAAACCATGTTGCGATACAGATACGTTATGGCAAATACAGCGGCGGCACAAGGCGACTTTGCAAAAACTGCCGACACATGGCACAATCAAACAGTTATTTTAAAGCAATCATTTCAAGAACTGGCAGGGATTATAGGCACATCGCTGATTAATGCGTTTAAGCCGTTTTTAAGCGGATTAAACTTCGCAATGACACAGGTTATTGATTTCGCTGAAACGGTAACAAATGCATTAGGTGCAATTTTTGGTTGGAAATTTGAAGTTACAAACAAAGGTATTGCCGATGATTGGTCGGACGCTGCGGACAGTGCCGATGATATAGCAGACAGCACCGGAAACGCCGCTAAAAACGTTGAAAAGCTGAATAAGGGTGTAAGACAGTTTGATGAATTAAAACTGATTACAACACCGGATTCAAGCGGTGGAAATGGCAAAAAGGGTAGCGGTACAGGAGCGGCAAGTGCAGACGGAGCAAGCGGCGGTCTTGTGAAAGTCGATACCATTTGGAAAGACTATAAAAGTCAAATTAAAAATTTACGCGAGTTAGGCGAGTATATAGGCAATACGCTTACAGATACGCTGAATAGCATTGACTGGGACAGCGTGTATGCCGGTGCTAGAAATTTTGGTAAAGGACTTGCTGATTTTCTCAACGGGCTTATCTCACCGGAATTATTCGGTGCTGTCGGAAGAACTATTGCAGGAGCGTTAAATACTGCTATTTATGCCGCATTGGCATTTGGGGAAACATTTGACTGGAATGATTTTGGATTATCTATTGCTACAGGTATAAATGAATTTTTTGCAACATTTGATTTCAAATCGCTGGCAAAAACTATTAATGTATGGGTTCAAGGCATTTATGACACAATCAAAACAGCTATAAAAAATATCAAATGGTCAAAAGTGCTTGAGGGAATAGCAACATTAATTGGCGATGTTGAACTAAAAACAGTAGCAATCATAATTGGAGCAGTGCTTTTAAAGAAATATTTCAAACTGGAAATTGCTAAAAATATTTTAAAGGGCATTGCAACGTCAATTTCACAGTCAATAGCAAAATCACTTGCGGCAAAAATGGGTGTTGAAATTGCACAAAACGCAGGAATTTCAAAGGCACTTACGGCTGGAATTAAAAAATCAATAGGAAATATTGATTATGGTGGACTATCAAAAACACTTTCGTCTTTAATGTCAACAAAGTTAAAAGCCACAATCGGAATTGCGGGTATTGCAACAGAGTTTTTAACAGTTGCAACTGTTTTTGAAAAAATTGGGGAAGGTGCTAATTTTACAGTCGGTATGTTGGCAAAAGTGGCGGCAGGCGCAGGAGTGGCGGCGGCGGCACTAAAGCTTATTGGTTTATCCACACCATGGACAGCGGCTATTGTCGGTGTTACAGGTTTGGTTGCGGCTATTGCCGGAATTGGTGTAGGTTATGCCAAAGCACAAGCCGAAGTCGTAAGTGCGAATACGATAATAAGTGATTCGGTAAAACAGACGGCAGAAAGCTTAAATTCAACAATACAATCATCAAAAGACCAGTACAACAGCGTGGGTGAAACCTATGCCGGTGTTAAAAGCGTGGCAGATAAATACTTTGAATTGGCAGATAATTTTGACAATTTAACAGATTCGCAAAAAGAAATGCTTATTGCATACGCAAATTACATTGTCGAACAGTGTCCGGAATTGGCAGATTCGATTGATACGGTAACTGGCGAGTTTAAAGGACAAAAAGATGAAGTTTACAATACAATTTCTGCACTTGAAGCTTATGCCAAAGCGGCGGCAATGCAAGACGTCTTAAAAGACCTGTATAAACAGGAATTTGACATCGGAAACCAGTTGAAAGAGAACAATGAGAAGTACGAAAATGCGAAAGGTGTAATCTATGAATACGTAAAAAAACTAACTGGTATGTCTGAACAGGCATTTAATTCTGCATATGAAATTAGCAGTTTGGGGGACGCATTTGATGTGCTTTCAAGCCTATTAGATGACCCAATGAGGAAAACCAGTGATTTTACAAAAACATCATACAATTTGAGAAAAGAATTAGGATTAAATTCGGAAGAAGTATGGAATTTAGCAAATGATAATAGAGAGTTAAGAGCAACTTATGAACAGTGTGAAAACGCAATATCAAACGCCGCAACCGAAGCAGCAAATTGTAAAAATGAGTACAACAGGCTTACGCAGCAACAAGACGACACTGCGGACAGTTCTGATAATTTGCGGGATACAATGCAACAAAACAATGAGCAAATAAGAGAATCCGTGCAACAGTCAATGTATGACATTGAAAAAAATGTAGCGGAAAAATCAGGCGAATCTACAGAAGATATTTCGAATTTTTACAACAAAGCAAGTGAAACCTTTAGCAGATTGGGTGTTGTAGGAACAGACGGCGGTACAAAGCTGTATAACGGATTTACGACCACAACAAGCGGATTGCCGGGATACAATAGCGCAATATTCGACAATATTCAACAAACGGCTATTTCAAAGGCACTTGATACCGGCTCAAAAGCGGGTGAAAACCTTGTTGATTCGTACAAGAAAAATATTGACGGTGTACCGAACACAACGGCAGTTGCTTTCCTGTCAATTATAGACGCAGTAAACGCAGGAGAAATTGGTTCAGACGTTGGTGCTGACCTCATGAATAACTTAGCAGATACGATAAGCAGTAAAGCATGGGAAGTCCATGACGCATTAACCAATGCTATTCAAAATAGTTACAAAATGGAACTGGAAAGCGATGATAATTATAGCGCAGGCGACCCAATGAAAAGTGGATTTGCTAAAATTCGTATTAAAGGGTATGCGGACGGCGGTTATCTTCCACAAAAATATAGCATTGTCATGGCGGGTGAAAACGGAATACCGGAAATTGCCGGAACGGTCGGCGGCAAGTCGGCAGTAGCGGGCGGCGCAGAAATTACGGGTATTAAAGATTCCATTTACGATACGTCACAGCGAGAGATAGCACTGCTTAGACAGCAGAACCAGTTGTTACAAGGAATACTCAACAAGGACTTGAGTATAAGCCAAAACGACATCGGAAGCAGTGCAAGAAAATACGCAAGAGAATATTTTAAAAGAACTGGCAAACCGGCATTTGATTATTAATGCATGTACAATAGATGATAATTAATCTATTATAATACGTGACAACTTGCTTTGCGGCGGAATCTATTTTATGTAGGTTTCGCCTTTTGCCATTTCTTTAGCACATATCGAATGCCGGTATGTGCTTTTTTGTTACCAATTTTTAAAAATGTGAGGTGCAGGCATGGCGTACAACGGCTTTTTAATTAAAATTGGAGATTATACGATACCGGACGGATTAATCAAGGCAGATTCCTACAGCGCATATGCAAATATGCAGGACATTGACGATTACACGGACGCAAACGGATACGAGCATAGAAACGCTGTTGAATTAAAGGCGTTAAAGGTTGAATTTGAAACCAAGGCAATGCTTACAAACGAAACATTTGAAGTGCTTATGAGTAATATTCGCAACAATTTTACAAATTCGCAGGAGCGGGGCTGTTATATTACAGCTTATATCCCGGAATATGATGATTATGTTACGCAGTATGGCTATATGGCTGATTTTCAGCCTACGATTTACGGCACATACGGAAATGTGATTCGATACGATTCAATTAGACTTGCCTTTGTTGGAGGTGTTTACGGTGGTTAATTATCAATACGCAGAATTATTTAAAAAAGATAGCATAGATAAGCAGTTGACGATTGAAACGGACGATAAAACGACAAAAATTACAAATGTTGAACTACATCAAGAACAGTTTGAATTGACAGAAAGCATTTGTTCGGAATCTGAATTGACAATCGGAAGCTGTGAAGCGGCGGTGCTTAAATTTACTGTATCAAACATTTTTTTGCCGATGAAAGACAAAATGATAACGGTTAAAACGGTAATTGATAATAACACTGCAAATCCGTTTCAAATTGGAAGATATAAAGTATACTCTGACACACCAACGGCAGATAGAACAAAGCGCGATATTGTGGCTTATGACAGTCTGTATGACGTGATAAACGCAGATGTGGCGGAGTGGTACAATACTTTGCTCCCGGATAAAGACAGCACTACAACAATGAAAGCTTTTCGTAATAGCTTTTTTGGGCATTTTGGGATTGAACAGGCGGACATACAGCTTGTAAATGATGATATGAAAGTAGAAAAGACGGTTGAGCCGGAAGAACTAGGCGGCGCGACCGTCTTAAATTGTATCTGCGAAATAAACGGTTGCTTCGGTCATATCGGACGTGACGGCAGATTCCATTACATCTACCTTGAGCAGGAAATACAGGGATTATATCCAAGAAACGACCTGTATCCGGCAGATGATTTGTACCCGCGTGAGCCGAAAAGCACAAGAATAGGCAAAAAACTGTACATATCGGCACAATATGAGGATTTTCTTGTAAAAACAATCGACAAACTGCAAATTCGAAAAGAGGAAGACGACATCGGAGTAATTGTCGGAAGCGGCACAAATGCTTATGTGATACAGGATAATTTTCTTGTTTACGGCAAAGGCAGTGAAGAACTGACGGGAATCGCAAATAACATTTACGGAAAAATCCGGGGAATTATTTACAGGCCGTTTTCTGCGGACTGCAAAGGAAACCCATGTATCGAAGTTGGTGATGCGGTCCGTTTGCCGACACGATATGAGATTATCGAAAGCTACGTGTTAAAACGCACGCTAAAGGGCATACAGGCACTTAGGGACAACTATGAAGCAACGGGTGAAGAATACCGTTCTACACAGGTAAATAGCGTGCATAAAAGCATTATACAGCTTAAAGGAAAGACCAACGTACTGACACGGACAATCGAAGAAACAAACAGTAAGATTACGGACGTTGAAAGCGGATTAAGTTCTGAAATTAAGCAGACAGCAACGGATATAAGGGCAGAAGTTAAAAATACAGCTGATGGTTTATCAAGCAGTATACAGCAAAATGCAGAATCAATCGCAACGGAAGTAAAGCGGGCAAATGAAGCCGAGGGTAATTTATCGACGAAAATTACACAGACTGCGGAATCAATTACATCAGAAGTAAGCAAAAATTATGAAACGAAAGAAAATGCTACGAACACAAAAATGGAGTTGGAAAGTTCTATAAAACAGACGGCAGACGGGCTTACGGCAGAATTATCTAAACAGGTAACGGAAACTAAACAATATGCTGAATCTGCCGCTGAAACGGCTGAAAGTAATGCAAAACAGGACACGGCAGATAAGTTAAAGAATTACAGCACAACAACAGAAATGAATACCCGAATCAATGCTACAGCAGAGGGAATTTCGGCAGAGGTAACCCGAAAACTGCAAAGCTACAGCACTACTGAACAGATGAATAGTGCAATAAGGCAGACGGCGGATAGCATTAATACAGAAGTATCAAAAAAAGTAAATGGCGATGAAATTATTTCAAAAATTAACCAATCTGCCGAAAACATTTCGATTGAAGCAAACAAAATCAATCTGAACGGCGCTGTGACGGCTAATCAGAATTTTAAAATCGGTTTGGACGGCAGTGCGGAAATGCCCAAGGGCAAAATCGGACCGTGGAACATCAGCGCAGAGGGCTTGCAATATGCTGTTGGAAAAGATGAACAAACATATTTGAATTACAACACAATTATATTAAGCAACGCTGCCGCGGCAATAAGACTGTATCCAACAATAATCCGAATTGCTGCCAAAGAAGACGGTGAAGAAGTAGGTGTTTTTGAAATAAATGCGGCTGAACGCAGTATTACTTTGACAGGAGATTGGGAAGTTCCGTGGAACTAGAAAGGAGCAGGCATGAATAAAACGTATGGTCGTATAAATTGGGAAAATTATCCGAGTGATGAAACACCACTGAATGAAAGTAATCTGAATAAAATAGATGTGGCTACAGATGAAATTGACAATAGGGTAATTACACTGGACACTACAAAAGCGACTAAGGAAGAAGTTTCAACACTGGTGCAGGACGTTACATTTGAAGAAAAGACAGGTATTATCACGATTGTAAAGAAAAACGGTTCAAAGATAACGATTGACACACAGCTGGAGAAAATCGCGGTAAATTTTTCATACAATGCCGAAACACAGCAGATTATTTTAACGCTTATTGACGGCACAAAGCAGTATATAGACCTGGCAGCACTGATTACGCAGTATGAGTTTTTAGACAGTGATACAGTGGCATTTTCGATTGACAGCGCTGGAAAAGTGTCTGCAATCGTAAAAGAAGCGAGTATACAGGAAAAACACTTACAGCCTAATTATCTTGCGGATATTAAGGTTGAAGTTGCAAAAGCGCAGGCAAGCCAGTCGGCGGCGGCAAAATCTGAAAGCAATGCAAAAGCAAGTGAAACATCGGCAGCAACCAGTGAATCCAATGCGGCGGCGAGTGCTACAAAATCACAGAGTTATGCTGTAGGCGGTACAAACAGCCGCACAGGCGAAGATACGGACAATGCAAAGTATTATAGCCAACAGTCGGCACAGAGCCAATCGGCGGCGGCAACAAGCGCAGATACGGCAAACACAAAAGCGGAGGAAGCGGAAGCAAGCGCGGCAACAGCCAAAACAAATGCTGATAATGCCGCAGGAAGCGCAAATATAGCAAATGAAAAGGCAAATAGTGCGGCAAATAGTGCGACAATCGCAGTTTCAAATTCCAATGCGGCACAGCAGTACGCTTCCAATGCGGCGATAAGTGCGGACACATCACAAAACTATGCTGTGGCAGATACTGACAGCGCAAAATACTATTACGAGCAGGCAAGACGGATTTCTGAATCGTTCTCGGGAGCATTAAGACCGATGGGAACAGTTGCATTTGCCAATCTCCCTGCGCTGTCAGCAACGACAAGCGGCAATATGTATAACATTTCAGACCAGTTTACGACCACTTCTGATTTTAAAGAGGGGGCAGGGAATACTATTCCGGCAGGTGCTAACGTTTATAAGACAGAAGATGGAAAGTGGGATGTTCTTGCAGGTACGCCGGTCACTGGGGTAAAGGGTAGTGCAGAGAGTGCGTACAGGAGAGGAAATGTTAATATAACAGCGGAGAATGTGGGAGCGGTGCCTAAGACGGGTGGAACACTTACGGGAGCATTGGGACTTGCAAATAATACATGGAATCCAGTCGGCGATGATGTTGCTATTGGCGACCACAATGTTGCAGGTAATCTTGGTGTAAAGGGGCTAAACGGAACACCGGGGATAAGCTTATACAATCAAGATGGAAGTCATTATGCAGATGTAATTCACAGCAAAAATATCGGAAATCAATCTGTAGACCATGCGACAACATCAGATTCAGCAAGCAACGCAAAAATTGCAAGCGAAGCAAATATAGCTGACCTTGCACTAAAGCTTGGACGGAGTGGCAATAGAAACTATCCAATGACCTTTAACTGGGCAGGCAAAGGCGGGCAGCCTACATGGCTTTGGGGTGGTGAAAACGGAGAAGATATGTATGTTTACAATCCTAGTAATTTCAGTGTAAATTATGCAGCAAGTGCCGGAAATACCGCAAAAGTAAATGGGCATACTGTCAATTCAGATGTGCCGAGCAATGCAGTTTTTACAGATACGAAAGGAAGTGTTGCAAGTAATAATGGTGTTAATTCAGGATACGCCATGTTGACTTTGGCAAGTGGATACAAGATTTTGGCGTTTCATACCGCAGCACGAAATTATGCAATGACCAATACTTACGGAAATATGTATTGGACATCGTTTGAAATACCGATACCAGTAACGGGAATAAAATATTTTACGAGCGTGAACGTAACACCTTTTGCGACAAGCGGATTAATAAGTGTAAGCATAACGAATTACACGGTGAGCAAAATCCAAGGTTTTGTATTTTCTCCGTTAGCAGAAACCAAAAGTATTAGCTTTCATGTAACCGTACATGGAACAGCACAATAAAGAAAGAGAGGGTGATAGCCATGTACTACGACAGCAGTTAAAAGTTAAATAGCATTTATTACAAAGACACGAAAGTGTCTTATTTTTTTTACCCTAAAACACAATAAAAATTATATTTAGCCGCAGAACAGCGGCAGAAAGAGGTTCATATGAGCAGATATTCAGTAATTGATGTAAGTAAGCATAACGGAGTTATCGACTGGGATACCGTTAAAAATAGTATTGATGGTGCAATTATCCGTGTTGGACACGGAAACGACAGTACATCGCAGGACGACCCGCAGGCAATCCACAACATGGAAGAATGTGAAAGATTGGGCATTCCGTATGGTGTGTATCTGTACTCTTATGCGTTAAATAATGCCGAAGCAGAAAGCGAAGCGGCACACGCACTGCGCATGGTAGAGGGCTACAATCCGGTGTTAGGTGTATGGTTCGACATGGAAGACGCGGACAACTATAAAGAAAAGCACAATTTCAACCCATACAATAACAGACAGGAAATTACTGATTTTTGTAAAATTTTCTGCGACAGAGTATCCGAAGCAGGATACAAGACTGGTGTTTACGCAAGCAAAAATTACTGGGATTCAGTAATCTATGCAGACCAGTTATCCAATTACGAAGTATGGCTTGCACACTGGGGAATTTCAGAGCCGTCAATGGATTGCTTGTTATGGCAGTATACATCAGACGGTGAAGTTGCCGGTGTACCGTCAAGCAGAGTTGACATGAATTACTGGTACGGCGAGTTGCCGGAAGTTGACGGCGGCAGTGATTCTGATAGCAATTCGGGCGACTGCGGCGGCGATGAAGAAGACACAGAGGACGGTGGATACAGCTATTCTGTAGGCGATACCGTAAACTACGATACAATCTATGTATCTTCAACATCAGAAGAAGCGTTAAAGCCTACCTATACGACTGGCACAATTACACGAGTTGTTGACGGCGCGAGAAATCCATATCTGATTGACGACGGCACAGGCTGGATTAATGATGATTGTATTGCTGGCAGCAGCAGTGATGATTCTGACGATTCAGAAGAAAGTTCGGATTGCGGCGGCATTTCTGCGGGCGATACCGTCCGTTTTAACGGAGATACTGACTACAATGGCACGGCAATTAAGGCATGGCACAATGACAGCGGCTATGAAGTCACACAGCTTGACGGGGATAGAGCAGTGCTTAGTTTCAACGGTGCTGTATTTGCGGCGGTCAACGTAAACGATTGCGAATTGATTTAAGCACAAAAAAGCCGGGAGTGCAATACTCCCGGTTACATTAATTATTATCGTGCAAATCAATCATAACAGCTTGGACTTGAGGAATAGTTATCGGTTTATTCAATGTAGATGTGTATGAATACTGACCGACATAACCACCATAAATTGTAATTTTATCATTTTCAAGTAGTTTACCGTCGATTACATCGTTTGCGTAAACAACAAGCAACACGTGATTGTAGTCATCATCTACAGCCATTCTTATAGCGGTGTAATTGCTATCAACCGCACCAATCATCTGTATAACTTTTCCGTCAAATTTCACAGGTTTATCAATATTTTTGTCCGGGTATCTTGCAAGAGTATCATATGTAATATCTCCAGTGTATGTCATTCTGTCCCTTGATAACAGTGTTTCTTTTTCTGTAGGGGCTTCTGTTTCAGTTTGCGTTTCCGTTACTGCTTCTGTACTGTTTACGGCGGTAGAATTATCCGAGGTTGAATTTTGGCAAGCCGCAAGGCCTAAAAGGACCGGCATTAACATTAATAAACATAATAATTTCTTTTTCATAAAAATTCTCCATTACTTTATTTTTGAATAATAATAGCACATAATCTAATTTTTGTCGAACTGCTAAATAGTAAATTTGTACTATGCGCACCACAATACGACATTATATGACAGCATATACCATAAAATGTAGACAATATTAGAGTAAATGTCGTTTTTTGCGTTTTAAATCGTTTGTGAAAAATTGGTAATTTTTGTAAAATTAAATTGTCCAAAAGATTGGGCAATTCAAGTTCCGGTGGGCGGTTGCGCTATTTGGCATTGCGCCGCCGCCCCTTTACATAACCTTAATTTACACCAGCGACCTTTGTTCCAATCTTGACGGAAGCAAACATTTGTTCTATAATGTTTGTATCGCTACTTTATGTTTTGCGTCGGGGAATACGGAGGGTAAATTATGGACAAAAAAGATAACAATGAATTTTACAGAAATGAAATCATCAAACTACTAAAGGACTGCAACAGTGAACAATTTTTAAATTTTATATATAAAACAATACTTTCTTTCAAAAAAAAGTGGGGCATTTAATGCCCCTCTTTTTCATACCAATAGGTTATATTATCAAATATAGTCTGCTGGTGTTCTTTATTAAGTTGTTTTAACTTCTTGATGTTCTCCCAAAAGACCTTATCGGATAATAAGTCGGGAAGCAAATCTGCCGTGTCATCAGCCAATTCATTTTCCCAACCCATTAAATATGCTGGAGAAACTTCGAGAACTTTAGCTATGCTTTGCAATTTGATACTTGGAATATTTGTTACAATATTATTTTCGTATTTATAAAGTGTTTGTTTTGAAACACCTATTTTCTCGGCAAGCTCAACTTGCGACATATTTTTTGATTCTCGCTGTTGCTTTATCCTATCTCCAATCGTCATTGGTGTTTTCCTCCTTTCCTATTGGTAACTTAAATTATAGCACAAAAAAGTTACAAGTCAAGTAAAAAATAACTTGACAAGTTACTAAAAAGATGTATAATAAGAGTAACTTCAAAAGTTACGAAGTTGAAAAGAGGTGAAAAAAATGGTAGACACAAATAAACTTCGTGGAGTAATTGCCGAAAACGGCAAAACCCAAACAGAGGTGGCAAAAATGATAGGGATTACCCCAAAAACTTTTTACATGCGTATGCACAAAAAAGAATTTGGCAGTAATGAAATTCAAATCATGATTGATAATTTGAATATTACAAATCCAATGGAAATTTTTTTTGCTAAAGAAGTAACTTAAAAAGTTACAGAAAGGAGTAATAGGTGGACGAGAAAAAAAGGCATATTTCAGAAATCCTCTGTCAGCAGATAGAGTTGTTGGCAGAGGAAAGCAAGAAAACAAATGATGTAGATGTCAAAATTCGCATTGCGGGCGAAATTGACAGAATGGCAGATACCATTCTTAACATTTACGACGAGTAAATGTACTGTCAATACTTGAAATGTTGCGTCTAATGTCTTTCAGTTCACAGAAAGGAGAAGAAATGGTAGAAACGGATTTAAAAGTTTTTAATTCAGAAGAATTTGGAAACGTCAGAACGGTAATCGTAAATGACGAGCCAATGTTTTGTTTGGCTGATGTGTGCCGGGCATTGGAAATATCTAACGTGGGAAATGTTAAATCTCGGTTATCTTCAAAGGGTATCCGCAACATGGATACCCTTACGGCGGGAGGAAAACAGAAGCTTATTTACGTGAATGAAGCCAACCTGTACAAAACAATATTTCAGAGCCGTAAGGCAAGTGCAGAGAGATTTACTGACTGGGTAACGTCAGAGGTGCTTCCGTCAATCAGAAAGACGGGAAACTACAACATGAATATGACAGATGAGGAAAAGATTCAACTTATTGCAAAAGGCAATGTGAAGCTGAATGAAAGAATTAACAAGGTTGAAGATAAAATATCTTCCCTTGAAAATGATATGCCGCTGTATGGCTGTGAAATAGACGAGGTACAGAAGCATATCAAAAGGAAAGTAGTTGATGTGCTTGGCGGCAAGAACACCAGCGCATACAAAGACAGTAGCGTGAGGAGTTCGGTATTTGCGGACATATACCGGCAGTTGAAGCGCGAATACGGGTGTGTTTCGACATACAAGAGTATAAAACGCAAATACATTGCAGATGTGCATGATTTTATTGATTGCTATTCGCCGCCAACAGTACTTTCAGAACAGATTATATATGTCAACGCACAGTTGAGCATGAGTTTATAAAAGGAGATATGACAATGTATATTAATCCATTTGCGGCAGGAGTGGTATTCACAATTCTTGTTGAGGTTGGAATTTCATTAATTTATGCATGGTGCAGTGATGGCAGGAGAAATAAAAAATGAAACAGCCAAAGAAACTTACGAGAGCGCAGAAAGAAGCCTGCTCGGCACACCACTTAAATGCTGAACACTGGCTTTTAATCGAAGAAACAGAGTTTTATTTAAAACTTATTAATAAGGAAACTGGAAGCCGGAAAACGATTGACAAATTTGCAAAAATTAAAAGGGAGAAAAAGAAATGAACAAAGAAAAGGTAACAGTACAGGATTGTGTAGAAATGCAGGGAATGAAAAATCAGTCAGTCATTTTGAATGACGGCAAGGTTGTAGGATTTGAAGAAAATCCGAAGCCTAAAAAGGTTCTGTGGTTTTCTCGACATAAAATGACAGAGCCACAGTTAGCAGCACTGGGGAATGTTGAAATTGTGCAGATTGACCGGTCTATCGAATCGGCATTTGAGTTGCAGGAAGAAATAAACGACTGCGACATTATCGCCATTGTCGCACCTATCGGATTACAGGCACAATTTTTAAGAGTTGCAGGCGACAAGCCGGTAATTGTAGCACTTAATAACAGAGTGCTTGTACCACAGGAAGACGGAACGGAAGCTAAGGCAGTGTTTAATTTTGTCAAATGGGAAAAACTTGTCAAAATTGATGTCGTAAAAGAAGATTTTAATAATTAAAAGAAAAGAGGACAAAGAAATGAACAAAATCGAAATCAGCGGAAAAATCACAAAAGAACCAGTTTTATCACATGAAAATCATGGAGAGAAATTCTATTCAACGCAGATTACAAGCGTGAGGACGAGTGGCGTTCCGGACACACTCAACGTTACATTTTCAGAAATTTTCCTTAAAAATATTAAGGAAGATGAACAGGTTGAAATTTTCGGAGAAATCCGAACAATGAACTATGACGGTCACTGTCACATCTTTGTTTTTGCAAAAGACGTTACAGAATATCCGGGAAAAGACGGAAATTTTGCGGAACTGGACGGATATATCTGTCGTGAACCAATTTTCCGTGAAACGCCTCTGAATAGAAAGATTACTGACTTACTGGTAGCAAGTAACCGGAAGTATGGAAAATCAGATTACATTCCTTGCGTTGCATGGGGAAGAAAAGCCGTCAAGGCAGGGCTTATGAATGTGGGCGAAAAAATCTCTTGTACTGGCAGACTGCAAAGCCGTGAATATCTGAAAAGGTATGAAGACGGCACAGAAGAAATTAAGACAGCCTACGAATTGTCAATCAATAATTTACGAGAGGGGGATTCCGAAAATGGCGAAGATTAAGATTTCGAAGAAACGGTATGAAGCACTTTTGGACACAGAAACAAGAGTTCAAGTGCTTTTGAGCAAAACAAAAGCGGATAAGTACATATCACTGGTGGACATGTACAGAATTTTGGGAAATGAGTTTGAAGCCCAAAAAATTGAAAAAGAAAGGGACAAGGTGGAATGGGATGAAGATTAAGCTGTTAAAAATTATATTAGAAAATTTCATGTGTTATGCGCATGAAGAATTTAACTTCTTTGATTTAACAAAAATCGCCGCAATGAACGGCAAAGGAAAATCCAGTATTGCTACGGCATACAACTGGTGCCTGTTTAACTGTGATTATGAATTAAAAGATAATCCGGTTGTGCGCCGGGAAGTAGGCGGAAAGTCCGTTGATGATATGGACACCAGTTCAACACTGGTGCTTGATGTTGACGGGAAAGAAGTAATTATGAAAAAAGTGCAGAAGCGTACCTACAGTAAGGATGGCAGCAGTTATAAGGACGATAACAAGTATTTCGTCAACGATGTGCCTAAGACATTAAAGGATTTTAACGCGTATCTTGATGTTGATATGAACGTGTTTAAGATGTGTAGTAATGTGAACGCATTTCTTAATCAGAAACCGGCAGACATGAGAGAATATTTATTCAATTTAGTAGAGGACGTTTCTGATATTGATGTAGCACGCCAGCAGACCGAATTAGCCGAGTTAGTTCCACTGTTGAACAAATATGCGGCAGAGGAATTATTGGCTATGAATAAGGCTATCAAGACCAAAATTACAAAGGATTTGCCTATTCTTGACGGACAGATTAAGGAAAAGGAAAGAGATATACAGCTTAAACAGGCCGTAGATACATCTGACCTTGAATTACAGAAGAACAGCCTTAAAGAGCAGATTGCCGATTGTGTAGCAAAGCAGACTGACAATGATAAGCTGTTATCCGGATATGATAAGGCAAGTACCGATATTATCAATCTTAAATTTGAACTGAATGACATGGGTCGCAAGGCAAATGAAGAAAATTTCAAACAGAGAAGACGGATTGATGATGAAATCGTTGACGTCAAGCGTAAGATTGATGAAATTTCAAGAAGCATTAAAACAGCTAATGATGAAATCGAAAAAGCCAATGCAGTTATTGGCAGATACACGCTTGAATTGCAGGAAGCTAGGGGGACGTGGACGAAATTACATGAAATGCAGTTTGACGAAAATGAAAAAATTTGTCAGATGTGCGGACAGGAGTTGCCGGCAGACAAAGTTGAATTACTTATTAAAAACTTTGAATCTAAAAAGGCTTCGGCACTCGAAAGCGAAGCTGAAAGGGGCAACAAGATTAAATTTCTTGTGGATTCAGAAAGAGAATCTGTTGCTAAATTGAATGAAGAAATTGCCGCACACAAATCTGAAAAAGATAAACAGGAAAAAAAGTTAAAAGACCTTGAAAGCCGATTAGCGGCACTTCCAGTTGAAATTGATGTAACAGGAACAGATGAATACAAGGCACTTGAACAGCAGATAGCCGAAAAGGAAGAAGCTATGCACAAGGCTAATGACATTTTGGCAATAAAGGCAGAATTAAAGATACAGGAAACGGATTTAAGACAGCAGTTATCATGCTGTGAGAATCAGATTGCTAAATCCGATACTGCCGCAGATGAACAGCGGCTTGAAGAATTGAAGAAAACAAGGCTTGATTCTGAACAGAACAAGGCGAACGCAGAAAAGATTCTTGCATTGCTTGAAGAACTGGACAAAGCAAAGAATGAAATGCTGTCAGAAGCTATTAACAGCCATTTTGAATTAGTTGAATGGCAGTTGTTTGAACTGGCTAAGAATGGAAATTACAAATCAGTTTGCATTCCGAAAATTGACGGCAAGTCGATTCTTACGACCGTGTCAAACAAGGGCAACCGAATTTTGGGTAGAGTTGATATTTGCAAGTCAATTCAGAAAATTAGCAGTATTAGCTGTCCGATTTTCCTAGACGACAGTGAAAGCCTATCAACCGACAATCAGAAACGGGTAGCAGGCATGGTTGACAGCCAGTTGATTATGCTGATTGTTAATAATAGTGAGAAATTAGAGATTGTGGAGGGATAATATGAAACTTTATTTTTACAAATTGAATACAGCTGGAAAATACGAAAAAACAGGAATTACAGTACAGGTTTGTGAAGCAGAAGAGAAACCTAAGACATACAAGTCCGTTGATAGAGCCTTTCCAAACGACTATAGTGTGGTGAGGAAAGATGATGTTGGGCGAATAATTGATTTTAATTACCTGTTTCTTACAGAACCTAACTTTGAATATGCAAAAGAGGTGTTCCGAAACGGGGCGGAAAGAAGAATTGCAAACAAATTGGAAGAAATTGAAAAACTCAAAGCTGAATTAAAAATAATAAATGAAAGTGAGGAAAATTAAATGAGTAGAGAATTGGAACTTGCTAGAGAACTTGTAAGAAAGTTAGAAGAATCAGAAAAGGATAATAAGGTGCAGTTATCAGAATTACAGCCAGGAGAAACGTTTAAAATCGGAGAACATGATTTTATCGTTCTTGAGCAAAACGGTTGCAGTGGCACGACAAATGTAATATCCAAAGGCTTTATGGCAAAGGGTATTGTTTTTGACAGCAATACAAGAGATTACAACAAATCTAATCTTAAAAGAGTTATTGAAGAAAACATCCAACCGGTCATTGAATCAGAGATTGGAGCAGGCAACATTATTAAACAGGCGGTTAGCTTAACATCTGTTGATATGCAAGGTGAGTTTAATCCTTGTTATTGCAAGGTAAGACCGATAACGTTTGACGAAGCAAGAAAGTATAACAACTTGCTTGTTAATAAAGATTTAGACGATTGGTGGTGGACTTGTACGCCTTGGTCTACGGCTGACAGGGGTTGGAAGCGTACAATTACCGTCGTTTCGCCGTCCGGCCTTATCCACGACGGCAACCGCTGTGACGGCAGCGGCGGTGTTCGCCCTTTTTGTATCTTAAAATCTAATATCTTTGTATCAAAAGGAGAATGATTGATTATGACATTGACAATGAAAAGTTTACAAGAGCAGATTAATGAATTAAGAAATGAAGTTGCTGTTTTAAAAGCAGTTGAAAAAACAAGAAAGATTCCAGCCGGATTAAGCGCAGGAGATACATTTAAACTTGCGGGGCTCACATGGACAATCCTTGATATTACAGATAAAGGATATATGTGTCTTGCTGATAAGCTGGAAGATTCAATGCCATTTGCTAACAAAACAAATAATTGGAGCAACAGCGGCTTGAAAGAGTATCTTGATAATGTGTTTTTAGAAAAAATTGCGGGAGAAATCGGTAAAGAAAATATTATTTCGTTTAATCGAAACTTGCTATCGCTTGATGGCCAGACTGAATACGGTGAGTGTGAGGATATGGTTTCGTTATTGACAGTAGATGAATATCGAAAATACAGAAAGTTGATTCCAAATGCCGGTTATTGGTGGTGGACTTGTACACCATGGTCAACAAAATCCAACAGCTATGAAGTGGAAACGACCGTTGTTTCGCCGTCCGGCTGCATCCGCGGCAGCATTTGTAACTGCGTCAACGGTGTTCGCCCATTTTGTATCTTTTCATCTGCAATCTTTGAATCAGAGGACTAGTAAATGGCAGAAACGGATTTAAAAGTTATTTTAAAAGCAAAAGAACTGGCAGAACATACTTTGCGAATAACTTCAAATTGTAACCGATACCCGAAAAAATACAGATTTTCATTGGTAGATAAAATGCAGAATAAAGCGTTGGAAATTTACGAATATTTGTACGAAGCAAACAGGACTGATTTAAGGCTATATTGCAAAGAGAGGTCAGAACTACAAACAAAAGCAATTACTCATTGTGATGAATTGCTATTCTACATTGAGTTATCAATGAAATTGAATATTATCAATGTAAAAAGCATGGAGTATTGGTCAAAGATGGTGTCTGACATAAAGCATATGTCGATTGCGTGGAGAACAAAGGACAGGGAAAGATAATTTAAAACATGGGGTTACGCACTGTTTAAACCGTTGTTTCGCCGTCCGGCTACATCAACAACAACAATTGTAACAACAACAACGGTGTTCGCCCATTCTGTATCACACAGACAGTAAGAGTAGGCAATAAGCCGAAATCAGTAATAGATACAAAAAAGTGCGTGACCTTTCTTAAAAAGATAAATACAAAGGAGTTATTACTATGGATAAAAAAATTATTTGTGATTATGAAAATCTGTATAAGGCTTACAGAAAGGCTAAAGCAGGTAAAAAATTCAATGGCAGCAGTGCTAGGTTTCAGGCGATGAGCCTTGAGGGACTACATATGTTAAAAGAACAACTTGAAAATCAAACATATAGAGTGAATCCGTACAATGAATTTAAGGTTTATGAACCAAAGGAAAGAGTGATTAAGTCGTGTTCTTTTAAAGATAAAGTAGTACAGCATGGCTTGTGCGACAATGTGTTGCACCCACAATTATCCGGTGAATTTATTAGAACGAATTATGCCGGTCAGACAGGAAAAGGCACACATTTTGGAATGGACTGTTTGAAAGAGCAAATGCTTGAATTTTACAACCAGCACGGGCTTGACGGTTGGATTTTGAAATGCGATATTACGAAGTTTTTCTATCAAATAAACCACGATATTCTGAAAGACATAGTTGATTACTATTTTAATGATGAGTATACAGTGTGGCTGAATCATCTATACATTGACAGTACTGACGGTTTGGGGATTCCGCTTGGCAATCAAGTGGCGCAAGTATACGCATTACTTATGCTGAATGGATTAGACCATTTTGTAACAGGTGAGTTAGGAGTGAATCTGTATGGCAGATATATGGACGATTTTTATTTGATAGTACAGAGCAAAGACTATTTGAACTGGTGTCTTGAGTGCATCCAGCAATTTGTTAGAAGCCTTGGATTATCGTTGAATGGTAAAACGCAAATTATGCCATTTAAAAACGGAGTTTTATTTACAGGGTTTCATCATTATGTCACAAAAAATGGGAAATACATAAGAAAATTAACCAGTACAAATAAGCGTAGGATTCGTAAAAATTTGCTTAAATGGTACAAGCTTGTAAAAGCCGGAAGAATGACGAAACAAAAATTTTATGAAAAATACAATGCATGGAAAAACCACGCAATGCATGGAAATTGCATAAAATTGTGTCATTCAATGGATTTATATGTAAAACAATTATTTGAAAGAGAGGTTTTATAACATGGCAGAAACAATAAGTGCAAAGAAAATAGAAGAAACAGGAGTAGTACATGCCAATAGGGTTACGGATTTCAGCCTTGGGATTTTCGGAACATCAGATAACTTTATGATGGCTACTCAGATGGCTAAGGCGTTGGCTAATAGCACAGTAGTTCCGAGGGAATATCAGAATAACTTTGCAAATGGGCTTGTAGCTATTGAAATAGCACAAAGACTTAGGACGAGCCCTTTGATGGTAATGCAGAATCTTAATGTTATTCAGGGCAGACCGAGTTGGTCAGCACAGTTCCTTATTGCGATGGTAAATGGCAGCGGTAAATATGATATGGAACTACAGTTCGATGAAAAAACCGACAAGAACGGCAAGCCATTTTCGTGCCAGTGCTGGACTGAACGAAAAGGCAGAAAAGTAACAGGAATCATTGTTGATATGGATATGGCAAATGCTGAGGGCTGGGTTCAGAAAAATGGTAGCAAGTGGAAGACAATGCCGCAAGTTATGCTTAGGTACAGAGCGGCTTCATTTTTTGCAAGAATGAATTGCCCGGAACTTACACTTGGATATTACTCTCAAGACGAAGTAATTGACGGAGATTTTAAAGAGTATCCAGTACCAACAATAGAAGATATGCAAGCACAGGTAAATGAAGAAATTACTAAAAATGCTAATTCACAAATGTTTGAAGATGTTGCAGAGCAGGCAGAAGATAAAAATGATTTACCGCCATTTATGCAGGAGTAGCCTATGAATAATCCGTGTAGAAAATGTGTGTTTTGTTTTACCCATAACAATCGCTGTTATCCTGCCTACAACAAGGCTTGCAATCTATGTGATAAGCGTAAGAAGTATGAAGAATACAGGCTAAGCAAGCGAATGTTTGTAGCAGGAGGTGTAATTACTACTCTTGATGAATTATTAGAGCAGGAATGGGTTATATGGCACGGAATGACAAGGCACATAGAAGTTATAAAACATCTTCAATTAAGCAATGTTTTAGGGTTGCTTGAAGGTGGATATTTAAAGAAAGCGATTAGAAAGGAATAAATTATGACAATATATGAATTGATACAGGAATTATCAAAATACGATGCGGATACAGAAGTCAAATTTCACCTCAAAGGGAGTTTTGATACAAATGTTGTGGCGGAATTTGATAGAGAAAATGAAGATGATACGCAGGAAGTAACAGTTACTGCTGAAATTGATGATGATTTGGGTTATGACAATATTTGTGATTATGAGAGTTCAAGACATAGAAGTGGTCTTGTAAATCCATATATCGTCATAGACCTTGAACACTAAAGAAAGGAGTTTTATGAGGATAATTAGTCAAGATGGAACAATAGATGTGCCATACAATTTCCTTTCTTTGAGCATAGCAAGTGGAAAATACAAAGATGTGGAATATGGCTATATTTATTGCCACAACATATCTGCACCGCACGGTACTAAATTAGCAGAGTATTCAAGCAAAGAAAAGGCTTTAAAGGTCATGGAAATGCTTAGGGACCATCACGAGAAAGTTGCTTTTCTTAAAACAGTAATAAATACCGAAAAAGGCACTCAATTCGTAAGAAGTTTATCAGAAACTAATTTTGACAAGATGACACAGAACTATTTTCAGTTTCCGAAAGATGACGAGGTGCAAGTATGAAACTAACTTGTTTAGCCACAGGAAGTAGCGGCAACTGCTATCTGTTGCAGGCAGATAATGGAGAAACACTTATCCTTGACTGCGGAATTAGCATTAAGGAAATTAAGAAAGGCTTGAACTGGGATATAAGGAGTGTATCGGGCGTGATAGTAAGTCACGCCCACGGTTAGGAGACCATAGTAAATCGGTTAAGGAACTAACCAATATGGGAATACCTGTATATGGACCATATTTAACCCCACATATAGCACATAATACAACTTTTAGAAAAAGTAGATTTGTAGTACAAGGGTTTGAATTAACTACAGTAGATGGCAGGTGGACACACACTAATGCAGACGGAACGGAATGCCCTTGCTACGGATTTTTAATCACTCATAAGGAAATGGGTAAGTTGCTTTACATCACTGACACAGAATTGATTAAGTGGAAGTTTAAAGACATAAACCACATTCTCTTAGGTGTGAATTATGACAAGGATTTAATCGACAGGGATAACACAGGCAAAGCTAATCACGTTTTCAGAGGTCACTTATCTATTGACACGGCTTGCGATTTTGTTAAGGCAAATCATTCAAATAGCTTGCAGAACGTCATAATGTGCCATTTATCAAGCGAAAATGCTGATAAGGATAGTTTTATTGCCAAGATGAAAAACGCTGTAAATGTGGCGAATGTGGATGTTGCGGAACAGGGCAAGAGTTGGACTTTAAGGAAAGGAGATGAATGTCCGTTTTGAGAATTGAAAATCTGATTAAATTTTTAAAAAATCAATTCAAAGATGGAATACAGATGTTTAATACTCCGTCATTGACACATAGTTTCAGATTACCTATTTATATCAAAGATGAAATCGCTGTATTATGGTCTCCATATTACGAGTACATAGAGATATATGGCATTTCTAACGAAGAGTTTGAAAGAATTATGAGAGAGGCGAAAGGATATTGCGAGTGTCCGCTTTAGAAAGGAGCAGAAATGGAGAGATTAACAAGTAACAAGACAACATCTGATATGAATATGCTTGAATTGGCACATAACAGTTGTTACATAGATGAAAAACACAATGCAAGATATAGGGATTATGAGCAGGATATTGACAGCAGAGAGCTCGTTAGAAATCTTATTAATGATATGTGTGATGAGGATTTATCTTATATGTCAGATGAAAGCTTTGACGAATATATGGCTGAAATGCTGTCAGTTGAAATAGATAGTCAGATAGGACTTTTAGCTGTATTCTATCGTAACTTATGGGCTATGGCTGAGTTAAGGGAGAAGCTAAAAGAATATGAAGACTTAGAGGAACAGGGCATGCTTATTAAGTTGCCTTGCAAGGTGGGAGATAAAATTTTTCTTGATTTTGCAGGATTTGGAAAAGATGTAGACAAGTTTACAGTTAAGGACTTCCATTTGGATTGTTTTAAAAATAGAGAAACTATACTGTTTTGCGATTATGAATCGGATGACAGGACTTTATCTGGTCAAATTGATGTAATGGAATTTGGCAAAACAGTATTTCTCACAAAATCCAAAGCAGAAGCAAAACTGAAAGGATTGCGAGGTAACAATGATTGATTGTAATATTTGCAAGTATAAAGAAGACTATGATTATTGTATAGAATGCAAACACGGAGAGTTGTTCGAGAGGAAAAATGTGTCAGAACCTAAAAAAATATCAGTTAGTAACGGAAAAGAATATTGCGAACATTGTGGTTATTTGTGTAAATATGCCAGAGGATATAAAAAGTTTTATTGTATTAGGTGTGGCGGACTTAATTTAAGAAGTTGGAAGAATTGAGAGGTGGAGAAAATGAAAGTAATAATTGACATACCTAAAGATTTTACAGGAGATTATATTGCTGACAAATTCAAAGATTTCTTTTCGAGGGTTATTGCGGATATTGATTGCAAAGGTATGTGCGGTACATATGAGAAAGAAATTGCTGAAATGTTTTTAAAAGCATTTGATGATAGCGAAGAAAAGATTTCTCGCAACTGCCAGCACAACAGCAATTCGAGAGATAATGAGTCTTGTTGTAAATGTGATAGCAGACAGACTAATGCTGACGGAATCAGGCATATGTCGGATGAAGAATTGGCAAAATACATTTACGATGTGTCTGAACATTGCGCAGACTGTGTTGTGTGCGGCGATGACTGTGACAGTTGCAATGGTACAGAAGATATTTGCGTGCCGAAGATTATTGAATGGCTTCAATCAGAAGCGGAATAGGAGAGAATATGGAAGAAAAAGACAAACTTATCAAACAGTTAGCAGATGATTACAGTGCAGTTCTTAAAGAAGCTAAATCAATGGGTTGTAATGAAATAAAAGCGTTATATAATATACCACTTAAAAATATGGAATTGATTGTACAGACACTTGAAAAGCAGATACCGAAGAAGCCTGAAATAAGAAATGTGACTTGTGCTGATATTGAAAGTGAATTAAGAGATTTTATCACTACACAAGGGGAAATTTGCCGGTGTCCTACTTGCAAAGACACTATTTGCGTAAGTGGAATTGAATATTGTTGGTATTGCGGTCAAAGATTAGACTGGTCAGAAGAAAGTGAGGAATAAGTATGGCAAGAATATTAAGAATATGTGGATATTTGGTATCTGACAGAAATACTACTTCTAAGGACTTAGAAAGTTATATGGACGCTATGCGGGGTGAGTGGTGGCAGCAGTTACACATTGAACAGTCGGAAGATTTTGACCTTGATGGCGAAGATAAGCCAAACTGTGACCTTGCGTTACTCACAAGGCATTTTAAGGCAGATAACATCAGTACAGAATTTGACAGACCTTTACCTAAGAAAGGTGAGAAATACAGACATTTTAAGTTAGGTAAAATTGTAACAGTGATAGGCATATCAAGGCATACTGAAACAGAAGAATTGACAGTTGTCTATGAATATGAGGGTACGATTTGGAATAGACCTATCGAAATGTTTATGAGTGAAGTTGACAGGGGAAAATACCCGAACGCAACACAGAAATATAGATTTGAAAAGGTGGAAAGTGAGGAAAAGTAATGAATCGTGTGATTTTATGTGGAAGATTAACAAGAGAACCAGAGGTTAGATATTCGCAGACAGCAAACGGAAGTATGGCAGTAGCAAGGTACACATTAGCTGTTGACAGAGCTTTTAAGAAAGAGGGCGAACAGGCAGCAGACTTTATTAACTGTATCGCGTTTGGCAAGAATGGAGAGTTTGCGGAGAAGTATCTTCATCAGGGGACTAAGATTATCGTTGAGGGTAGATGGCAGACAGGCAATTACACTAACAAGGACGGACAGAAAGTCTACACTGATGATTGTGTTGTTGAAAGACATGAATTTTGTGAAAGTCGTGCTAATCAGCAGAACAATAATAACAATGGAATTATGGGCGGTAATGCTAGTTCAGACGGTTTTATGTCAATTCCAGATGGCGTAGCTGATGAGGGATTACCATTTAATTAAAGAGGTGTGAGTATGACAGAAAATGAAGCGATTAAAGAGTTTCAGCAGAATATTGATATGCCATTTGGAAGTAACATATCAAGAGAAGCATCTGGTCTTGCAATACAGGCGCTTGAAAAAGTACAACAGTACCGTGCAATCGGCACGCCGGAAGAATTAAAGGATATGAGAAGCAATTATTTTGAAGCATTAAGTGATTGGCGTCAATATCGCAAGATTGGGACTTTGGAAGAATGCCAGGCGGCACTTGAAAAGCGGATACCAAAGAAGCCCATAGAAAATGATACTAACAGTTTCGATTGCCCTTGTTGTAAATATGATTTAAAAACGGACACAGGAAACCCGTTTGGAGATTATTTTTTGCGTTATTGTGATAATTGCGGTCAAATGATAGATTGGAGTGATGAAATTTGAATTATCAAAGTATTAGGCAGGCAAAAGCGATTGAACAGAACAATAAAAAACGTTTATTAGAAGTCAATTCAAAGCTTGACGAGGAAAGCGGCATATACTTTTTGACACGAATTGATGAAAACGGATTCAAATATGCCTATATCGGGCAGGCTGTACATATTCTGACAAGGCTTGCACAACACCTTGTCGGATTCCAGCATATTGATTTATCGCTCAAAAAGCACAAATTGTACTCAAAAAGCAATCCTTGTGGCTGGAAGATAGGATTTCTGCATTTTCCGAAATCCGAACTTGATAAGCAGGAGCAGCATTACATTAAGGCTTATGCCGACAAAGGATACCAGCTAAGGAACAAAACAAGTGGTTCACAGGGCGAGGGAAAAGCACAGATTGATGATTACAAGCCGTCTAAAGGCTACCGTGACGGCATACAGCAGGGCAGAAAGAATCTTGCAAAGGAACTGTCACACATTGCAGAAAAACACCTTAAAATCGAAATCAGAGAGGATAAGAGATATAACAAGGTGTCACAAAAGCAGTATGAGAAATTTATGGATTTGCTGAAAGCGGGTGAAAACAATGCTAATTCCGAAAGTTAAAGCCAAAGAATTTGAAAAATTCGGATTTAAGAAATGTAAGGGCGAATATGGAAAGAATGGTTGTTATTATCTTTGCGTTTCAAGGGGGTGCAAAATGCTTTTTGTGAGCAGTGCGATTTTCGATGTTAATGATTGGAAAGATAATGACCCAAGAATACACAAAGACGCAAATTGCCGATACAGAGACCACAGGACATACCTTGATATTATCTATGAACTTATCAAAGCAGATATGCTTGTAAGTGAAAGGGGGTAGGAGTTAATGAGCGAAATTAAAGGCTATACAGCGGAAGAAATTGCAAGATATACAAAGGAAAAACTTATTAGCGATTATGAATTTTGCAAATGTGATTTAGCTGAAATCAGACGGCATGAAAAAGAAATTGCAGATATAAGACTTGATTACAATTCAAAGATAGTAAAGTACAGGATAGAAAGTGTAAACAGAGTTCTTGACTTCATAAGAAGTGAATATAGGGCAGGTAGAATTTGCGACCTTGAGACGCTATTATGTCACTGTCAGAGCAAGCTAAATGGCAATATTGATGGAACGGAATTAAACCTTGATGAGCATTCAATGGGATTTCTTTTTAAGGAAGTGGGCGAAGATGATGGCTAGTGGAAAAGTGATTACTCGTTGCGGAGATTGTGTTCACTACAATTTTAAAAAACACAAATGTAATGTTGGGTATTCTGCCGAAATAGACCCAAAAGAAAAATTTTACGCAGACTGTACAACATTTGAGAATGTGGAAGAATATGAGAGAAAGGCTTATAACAGGGCTGTTGATGATTTTGCTGAATGGCTAAACAAAAATATTTGCAAAGGCGAATGTGACATTAAAGAAATGGCAAATATTTACAAAGATGAACAATTGAAAGGAGCGAAGCAGAATGATTGAAAATCTTAAAATCATAAAGCACTTTAAGGACAATATAAAAGGCGAAACTCATGGCATTTATGAATGCGTAATTGGCGGAGATAAAAAGCTACTTGTTAAACATGGAAAAGAAGTGGGAGCTATTTGTTTTTGGCTTGATAGACCAGTTACGCAGTGCATTTCAAGGGTAAACGCAGAAATCATAAAAGAACTGGAAGAAATTATTGAACAGGAGGTAAAGCAGAATGAAGATTATAAGTAAAAAGAAATACAATAAGCTTATTGAAGATTCTGAGGAATTGCAGAAAAAGATAGAAGAACTTAAAAGAATAAATGAAAGTCTTGGGAAAAAGTTAGAGGATAAAAAGACAAGTTGCAAAATGAATAACGGAAAGGACTTCTGTTTTAATTGCGAAAACTCTTACAGATACAAGGTATATTGGGGAACAATGGAATACGAGAAGTGTGGCTGTTTACTTGATGTGCCTTGCGAGAGTTTTGAAAGAAAAGAAAACAACTAACTAAAAATCAAAGAAAGTAGGTGATTCAGTTGAAAGATAACCAGTGTAGGGCTTACAAGCAGACCTACAAATGCCCGAAAGACAAGTGTGACGGCTGTCATCGGCGCATGAGCAGATTCTACTTAATACAGGAAATTGTAGAAATTTTGATGAAATCAGACACACCAATTGGAGAGGATTAATGCAAATGAAAATCAAAAGCATAATAAAAGGAATCGTAAGAGGTTTAGTCGTAATAATGTTTGCCGCAGGAACATTTGTGATTTGCAAATTGATGATTTCCGTATATTTTCATCAGATTATTACATTTCTACTTGTAGTTGCGGCTATATCACTGATATGCTGGGCATTTGAGTGATAGGAAAGGGCATGACATGACAAAAAATGGACAGTTTGAAATAACTGATTTTTTAGGAAAACAGATTAAAAATAAATCTGTTATGGATTTAACGAAATACATAAATAGCCAAGGCAAAGCACAGTACACACAGATTGGTGAAGTTGTAAGAAATACTTACAACTTAAACAAAGGCAGTAAAGAGCTTTTAGATAGGCTTACAAATGCTATATCAGTGTATGTACTTGAACAGTCTATAGGCTACATGGATTATTTAAGAAAGGAAAGCCGATTATGACAGATGATACAAAACACGAAATACAAATCTTACTTGACCTGTTAAAATCCAGCCTTACACGGAACGGTGTAAGCATGGCAACTGACAGAGAGGGGAATTTGATGTTTTTTGATACCGCAGAATATAACCGAAGTGGTGGCAAGACATTTGACGGATTTAGAATCAATATTAATGATTTAGTAAAGTAACAAAGCAACGGAACTTGAATAACAGATAAGGGGCGATAATATGGCAATATATCGAAATGTCCAATTGGCATTTTGGACGGATAGCAAAGTTGAAGATGATTTTACACCGGAAGACAAGTATTTTTACATGTACCTTTTAACTAATCCGCAGACGAATATCTGCGGGTGCTACGAAGTGAATTTTTCGCAAATGGCAAGGCATACAGGCTACAGTAAAGACACTATCGTAAGGCTTCTTGAGCGGTTCGACAAAGTACACGATGTTATAAAATACGATTCAAATACGAAAGAGATACTGATATTGCGGTGGTACAAATACAATTGGAATAAATCGGAAAAAGTTCTTGCAGGAGTATTGAGTGCGGCAAAACGGATTAAATCTGAAAAATTCAGAAAATACGTTAATGATATTATTGATTCAATCAGAAGTGGCACGCCATTATTAGACCACAGCATTGAAGAAACATCTGATACCAATTTACCCGACAATGCAAATGAAAAGGAAAACAATGCGGTGTATATGAATGTTATCGACTACTTGAATAAGAGGTGTAATACTAAATACAGATACAATGCACAGGCAACAAAACGGCATATACACGCAAGAATAGAAGACGGGTATAAAGAATCTGATTTTTACGAGGTAATAGACAAAAAGGCGGGCGAATGGTTGGGTACGGATATGGAAAAATATTTGCGACCGGAAACCTTGTTCGGAACAAAATTTGAAAATTATTTGAACCAAAATACAGTACCTAATAAAAATTTCAGCAAGGGTACTATTGATTGGGACAATGTATAAGGCAGGTGGCAATGATTGACAAGAGAAGAAACAGTCAAAATCATTCGGATTATGTGCGACAGCTATCCAAATTATAAGCCGAACAATATTTCAGAAACGGTTGACGTGTGGTGCATGATGTTAGAGGATTACAACTACAATCAAATTTCTGTTGCGTTAAAAGCTTACGTAACATCGGATACAAGCGGATTTGCGCCGAGTATAGGAGAGCTGATAGCAAAAATACAAATGATTTCACAGCCGCAGGAATTGAATGAAATGGAAGCATGGAGTTTAGTGAGTAAAGCGTTGCGGAATGGTACATATGGTGCAGTTGAGGAGTTTTCAAGGCTTCCGCCGACCGTTCAAGAAGCTGTTGGGAATCCCGATAATCTAAGAAATTGGGCAACGTCCGATTACAAAGCGATTGAAACCGTAATACAGTCCAATTTTATTAAAACTTATAGAAGCGTTACAAGCCGGGCAGAAGAAATTAAAAGAGTGCCGGCAGAAATTCAGAAACTTATCGAAAAAGTAAATCAAAATTCACTAAAGGCTCAAATCGAGCAAAAATACCAAAATAATACAATTCTTCTTTCGGACAAGAATAAGCCATCTATGAGCGATACAGAAGACGTAGAAGCATATTCAGAACCGCCGAAAGAATTTGAAGCTTTAAAGGATAGTTTGAGGAAATAAAAAATGGCATTAACGCAAAAAGAAATTAGTCACAATTGTTACATAAGACACAAAGAAAATGGATTATGTCCACGTTGTGGAAAGCTGCTTGACAGAACTGGTTACTACTGTTCGGATTGTTTAAAGAAAAATAACGAACGTGAAAAAGAATTTCGTGAGTGGTGCAAAGAATACAAAATTTGTCCGCAATGCAAAAAAAACAAACTTTTTGGCGATGAACATATTTGCCCGGAATGTTTAGCGAGAAAAGCTATATACCGTGCAAACAATCCCATATCCGATGAAAAACAAAAACAATACAATGAGAGATTCAAAAAACAGCAGCGGGCGCTGTACCAACAACGAAAAGAACAAGGCATTTGTACTCGTTGTGGTAAACGTCCAGCGGCAAAGCCTAAAGCCAAATGTGCAATATGCTTGAAAAAGGACGCTCAAGTGCATAGAAAGCAATATTACGACAAAATAGATATAAAAGAGTATCGCAAAGCTAATAATCTGTGCTATCACTGTGGAAATTCTATAGACCGCGAAACGGGGCAGTTGTGTCAATCGTGTTGGGATAAATGCCGTGAAAATGGATTAAAAAGCCCACATGATAATACATACTGGCGACAGGACAATAACATGGTTTTTAAATGGAATCGAGGTGCTAAAAATGAACATAAATAGCGCAACTGACAAAGGCTGTGATAAATGCAAGCATAAGTTTTATTTAGGCACAAATAAGCAAGGCGCGGCAATTTACGGTTGTAAAAACCATACTGGTAAATGCCCGGAGCGCAAAAACAAATAATTGAAAGGAAACGGCTTATGAATTTTTCGGAATTAACTAAGCCGGAACTTGAAAAAATTATCGAAAATGCCAACTTTACAGAAGAGGAAATGCAAATATTTAAAATGTTAGCTTGCGGCAAGAGCTTGGAACAGATAAGTCAAAAAATATTATTATCAAAAGCCACAGTTTCTCGCCGCATAGTTGACATAAAAAACAAAATAGAAAGGACTGATAACATGAATAAAACAATCCCAATTTGGGAGAAAGCATTGTTGACGGTTGAAGAAACAGCAGAATATAGCAACATTGGGCTTAATAAAATTAGAGAATTACTGAATCAACCCGGCTGTACGTTTGCTTTTTTTGTAGGCAAAGGGAAATGCCTTGTTAAACGTAGGGAATTTGAAAAATTTATTGATAAAACAAGAGAAATATAATCATACGTTGAAATATGAGCCGTGATGTAGTAATATGTGATTGTTATGCCACGGCTTCTTTTTTTGAAAGGAGCTATATACATGGGAAAAGATTTAAAAGGCAAAGAATTGGGAGCAGGAATTACTCAGCGTAAAAATGGAGCATATCAAGGTCGGTACAAAGATAGATTCGGAAATGTAAAGACGATTTACAATCGCAAGTTATCTGATTTACGCAAAGAACTTGCTATTGCAATTGCTGACAACGAAAATCTATTCAGTATCCGTAATGAAATTACTCTTGATGAGTGGTTTAAAAAATGGGTAGAATTATATAAAAAGAAAAGTGTACGCCCCAACACGCTTAGGGAATACACTCACATTTACAATAAAAATATATCACCTTTTTTGGGAAATGGCAAGATAAATTCGTTTGTTAAGTCGGATATACAGCAACTTATTGATACCGCCAGTGACAACGGATATAAATATGAACGTCAAAACAAAATCAAAGTCATTTTGTCTGATATGTTTGGCAGGGCAATGGAAGATGAGTTGATGATAAGGAATCCGGCAAAGGGCGTTAAGTTAAGAGCAAATAAAGAGATTAATGCAAAAGCATTAACACTTCAACAGCAAGATATGTTTTTTGAAGTTTGTGCCGGCACTTTTTATGACAATTTATACAACGTTGCCGTTAATACCGGATTGCGACCGGGAGAGTTATTCGCACTCACAAAGGAAGATATTGATTTTGAAAATGGGTACATAAATGTTAATAAAACATTGGTGTATCAAAAATATCTTGACGATGAGTGCAAAACATTTCATATCGAACCGCCAAAAACGAAACAGAGTTATAGAAAAGTTCCTATAAATCGCAAATGCCGCAAATATCTTGAAAAGCAATTTGCATTAAAAGATGTTGTCAGTAAGAAACGGCCTAAACAGCAGAATGATTTTTTATTTGTTACTAAATTTAATACACCGATAAATTCTCAAATTTATTCTGCTTCAATTAAAAGAATTGTTGAGCAGATTAATCTTACAAGAGAATTTGCAGATGAATTTCCGGTTTTTAGTGGGCATACATTCCGACATACATTTGCCACACGATGTTTTGAAGTTGGAATACAGCCGAAAGTTGTTCAATCATATTTAGGTCATGCAACACTTAAAATGACAATGGATTTATATACGCACGTAACAGAAGAAAAATCTGCAAATGACATTGAACGTATCGTTGAAAATGATAGGAATAATGTAATAGATTTTGGATTGAAAGTATGTTAGTGTGTAAATAGTGTGTAACTTACACACCAATTCCAAAAAGAAATCCAGTAAATAAGCGGCTTCGTGGGTAATTTTATGTTGAAACTGGTAGAACTATTACGTATACCAAAGCACACCGTATGAGTGGCACTAA
>ERZ791926.258-NODE-258-length-52807-cov-6.231460_pt1 | contig 52807 bp, 58 predicted proteins | sample MGYA00510131_ERZ791926 | MGnify/ENA primary metagenome ERZ791926 (study PRJEB30046, sample SAMN00792052) | human gut metagenome | study: EMG produced TPA metagenomics assembly of the A metagenome-wide association study of gut microbiota in type 2...
CTTGGCGACTGCCGCGATAACTTGAGAAACTCGCAGAGCGTGTTTCTCATAGTTTTTGCCCGGATTTTGTCATATAGAACGATAGGTCAGACTTTAAAGTGCATCAACTCCGCGTTCTCCGGTTCTTATTCTTACGGCATCGGCTACATCATAGATAAAAATTTTGCCGTCGCCATATGTGCCGGTATTGATTTTATCAATTACAAGATTAATGATTTCCTCGGAAATTTCGTCACTTACAATAGTCTCAACTTTTACTTTTGGAAGCAGATTGCCACCAAAATCAATTCCATTATATTCACGTTTGTGGCCTCTTTGTATTCCATATCCCATGATATTGGTAATCATAAGACCATGTGCATCACATTCATTGAGAATAGCTTTTAAATCGTCAAGTCTTTCAGGGCGGATGATTATTTCTAATTTTTTCATATCAAAATCCTTTCAGTTAGATTATTTTTCTGTATCCATATGTTTTGTTGGAAGCCCTTCCATGTAGAGCTGGCTGCATGAAGTAAAAACAGATGAACAGTAGTAAATAGAAAATATTACACATACAATCTGAACAAGTGTAGATACAAGTGCGATTCCTGACATAAGTGCGATGAAATTACCGAAAATAAGAATGCCATATAATGCCCATACTAATCTGAGAGAACGTGTGAGAGCTGATTTATCCTGAAATTTAGCTTCAAGGATAAGTCCTTCAGTAAAATAGTATGTCAGATAAATGTTAAATATTGTTGCGACACCGGATACAACCTTTAAAGCATTGTCGCCTCCCATGATAACCATAAGGAAATTAATTACCTGTCCCAGAATTATAAAAATGATGCTTACAACAGATAAGATACGAAATTTTTTGAATACGACATTGCGGCCGCCCAGTGGAAATGCACCGGCTGTAATAAGCACAGCTGCAAGTATGTCGTTAAAAATATCAATGTAAACAGAACCGATTTTTACGTTGAATTGAAGAGTCAGCAGTAAAAAGCCTGCCAGAATAAAAGATATATTTTTTTTGTTCATAATATTGTTAAAATCCTCCATTTCTTTACCATGCAATATGCAAAAACACTAAAATTATTTTAGAGGATATAGATACTGCGGTCAACTTAAAAATAGATTACTTTATAAAAATTTCATTATAGTAATACATTGTACTTGAAACATCAGTGTGTTACAATATCGCCGTTAATTAATACAGGCGATGAACAAAAAATAAGAAAATGAGGATTATTTATGCTTGAATGGTCTATACCGGAGGCGGAAGATGAAGACTGGATAAACAGCTGTATTGCTGTGTCAGGCACAATGGCAAGTGACGCTTCATTTGCCAATATCTATCTGCTTCGCAATAAATATAGTACAAAGATAAGCCGTTATAAAGACTTTATAATAAGAAAGTATTCTGGAAAAGGTGCAAGATGTGGTTATACATTTCCGCTTGGAAAAGGTGATGTCGCAAAGGCACTCGCCGAGATAGAAAAGGATGCAAAAGAGTGTGGTGAACGCCTGCAGTTTGCATTTATCACAGAAGAACAAAAAGAAGTTCTTGAAAATGCCATGCCGGCACGTTTCTGCTACAGCAGTGATGCCGGGGACAGTGATTATATATATCTGAGAAGCGAACTGGCTTCGCTTTCGGGAAAAGCATTCCATAAGAAGAAAAACCATTTTTCAAAATTTGTAAGGACGTATCCTGATTATAAATACTATGAGATTGGTGCATGTAATATTTATGATGCACAGAAAGTTGCGGATGCGTGGTATTACGAGCATCTGCAGGATGAGGATACATCACAGCTGGCTGAGTACAAGGCTATAAAGGAAGCTTTGGAAAACTTTGAAGAACTCGGGCTTATAGGCGGAATAATATATGTTAATGACAGCCCTTGTGCCATGACTATTGCGTCAAAAATAAATGAAAATACTGTTGATGTCCATTTTGAAAAAGCAGTTGGTGAGTATGCATTAAATGGCGGATATGCAGCCATCAATAAGCTTTTTTCCGAAAAACTTGACGGCGTGACATGGCTTAACAGGGAGGAAGATATAGGAATTGAGGGATTGCGTAAGGCAAAGCTGTCTTACAGGCCTAAAATAATGCTGAAAAAATACAGTGCAGTTGAAAAATAAAGCTTTTAAACGGAGTAAAATTGTTAAGATAATCCGTACACAAGCGGAAGGGAGAATATTATGTTATCAAAAGTTCTAGAAAAATCGACATGTGCAAAATGTAAGTTCTGCTGTTCATTCAGAAGATGCAGTCTTTGGGAGACACCGCTTTTTCCGGAAAATACAGTTGAAAAACTTGAAAGATATGGCAGTTATCAGTTTGATATGAATGATGACAATGGCAAATATGGAAGGATGCATCTTCAGGACTCATATAATACAGATGATGAAAATGAGGAAGCACCATGCTTTTTCCTTGACCCGGACAAAGGATGTACGTTGTCATACGAAGATAAGCCATTTGACTGTAAAATATGGCCTTTAAGAATAATGAAAAAAGACGATGAGTATGTAATTGCACTTACGCCTACATGTCCGTCAATCGGAAAAGAACCGTCAGATGAGCTGCAAAAGCTCGTTGATGATGGACTTGGTGATGTTATTTATGATTATGCCAAAACACATCCATTTATAATAAAAGACTATAAAGAGGGCTTTCCTGTACTTATGGTACGAAAGTAATACTTTTATTTGAAAAATGTAGAAAAAAGTCTTAATATAAGGTTAAAGTTTTTTTATATAATCCGATATATAAAGTGATTACAGATGACTATGGCATAATTGGGAAAGGAGATGCATACTATGGCAATATATGGAATAAATCAGCATGGTTCTCAGATGTATATAAACAGTATTGATGGCAGCGATAAACTGAATGTTGTGAAAGAAAACGGCAGTATAGATTCTGGAAGCAATGGAATTTCAGATAACAGCAATAGTATGCCGGGGGATTTTGCTGATAATCATAACAGCAGAAACAATGCACCTAAGTTTTCTGACCCTGAGAAACTGTTTAATATAAAAAAGAATAATGGTTTTGACTTTACAGAAAAATCTGTTAAGTTTAATCAGGATGATATAGACAAAGCGATAGATGATATGAAAAAGGAAGTTGTCCTTGAGCAATATACATATTTCGTTGAGCCGGCAAATCTTGGTACAGATGCGGATGGTACGGTAAGGCTTAAAGGCTGATATTTTCGGGCGTTGTACTTATTGCATTTAGTGTTGTAAAAAAATTTTAAAAAAATTTCAAAAAAACACTTGCATTTTGTAAAAACATCAGATATAATACCATATGTCGTCACGATATTGGGCTTTCGCCAAATGGTAAGGCACTGGATTCTGATTCCAGCATTCTGGGGGTTCGAGTCCCTCAAGCCCAGCTTACCCTCGCATATATGCGAGGGCTTTTTTTATGCTGACAGCGAGCCGAAATCCGTGCTTGTATGACACCCGTTTATTTAAGAAATGGAGAGATTATATGATAGAATTAGGAAAGACACAATGTCTTAATGTAGTTAAAAAAGTTGATTTTGGCGTTTATCTTGGAACTGAGGAAGATAAGGTGCTTCTTCCAAAGAAAATGGTTCCTGAAGATATAGAAGCCGGGGATGCACTTACTGTTTTTGTATACAGGGATTCAAGTGACAGACTTATTGCCACGACAAAGACTCCTAAGGTGCAGCTTGGCCAGCTCGCGGTTCTTAAAGTTTCGCAGGTCAGCAAAATAGGAGCTTTTCTTGACTGGGGTCTTGAGAAAGATTTATTTATGCCGTTTAAAGAACAGACAAAACATGTCCAGGAGGGCGATGAATGTCTTGTGGCATTATATATAGATAAGAGCAGCAGACTTGCCGCAACAATGAGAGTATATGATTATCTTACAAATGCACAGAACTATGTGAAGGATAGTGCTGTAAGCGGTACAGTTATTGAGATAAACCCTGATTATGGTGTTTATGTTGCCATAGATAACAAATATTTTGGAATGATTCCTAAAAATGAAGTGTTCGGAAAAATTAACATAGGTGACATAATATACGGAAGAGTTTCAAAGGTAAGAGAAGACGGGAAACTTACAATAAGCCTTAAACAGAAAGCATATATCCAGATGGATGAAGATTCTTCTATTATATATGAAGCAATTAAAAATAATGGCGGAAGTCTTCCGTTTACAGACAAAGCGTCACCTGAAATAATAAAAGAACATTTCCAGATGAGTAAAAATGCTTTTAAGCGTGCGGTGGGCAGACTTCTTAAAGAAGGAAAAATTGTTATAAATGAGACTTCAATTAATATGAAATAAATGGTATAATGCATTTTAGCAATTCGCAAAACAAGGAGGCTAAATCCTCTCCTCACCAAAGGGTTCGGATTTTGCTTCGCAAAACAAGGAGGATTTTATGCAGAAAGTTATCAGTACAGATAAGGCACCGGCAGCAATCGGACCTTATTCACAGGCAATCGAAGTTAATGGTATGGTTTATACATCAGGCGTTATTCCTGTAGACCCGGCAACAGGCAATATTGCAGAAGGTGTTGAAGCACAGGCAGAGCAGGCTTTTAAGAACCTTTGTAATCTTGTTGGAGAATCAGGTTCAAAGGTTGAGAATATCATTAAGACAACAGTATTTATTAAAGAAATGAATGATTTCGGAACTATCAATGAGATTTATAAAAAATATTTCAAAGAACCATTCCCGGCTCGTTCATGTGTTGAAGTTGCACGACTTCCAAAGGATGTTCTTTTAGAGGTAGAGGCTATAGCATTTAAGTAAAATGCAAAAAAGTTAATGCAGAAGGGGATTTTTACGGCGTATGTGTAAAAGAATTAATATATTTTTTGCGTGTTTTCTTGCATTTTATGTGGCTGGCTCAATGGCTGCCGGGCTGGTGATAGGAACGACGGGTATTGACCTGCCTTACTGGGGACAGTGCCTTATAAGTCAGGCAATACTGCTTATTCCGGCATTTATCTATGTATTTATCAATAAGATAAATATATATAAGTGTATTCCATATAGAAAAATTAAGCCGTTAGATGCATTTCTTTCACTTGTATTCGGATATACACTTATTCCTGTGGTTTTGTTTATCAATGTACTTACACAGTTTATATCAACAAATTATATGAATGATGCGGTTTCTGACCTTACTTCATATCCGTTTATAATACAGATAATTCTTCTTGCAGTCATACCGCCTGTTGTAGAGGAGTTTATATTCAGGGGACTTATTTATCATTCATACAGGAAAAACGGAATCTGTGGAGCAGCACTGTTAAGTGGTCTGCTTTTTGGTGTTACACATCTTAATATTAATCAGCTCTGTTATGCTTTTGTAATTGGAGTTATGTTTGCATTTCTTGTCGAGGTAACAGGCTCTATGTGGTCATCAATGATAGCACACTTTGCTGTAAATACTTATTCAATTACTGTAATGAAGATTTTATCGCTCGCCGGTGTTGATGTAAATGCGATGGCAGGACAGACACAGCAGCTTTCATCGGGAAGCATGTTTATTGCAACGATTATTCAGGTGATTGTACTTGGAGCGATTGCAATGGGATTTCTGGCTCTTTCGATACTTATATTAAAAAAGCTTGCCGAGAGAAACGGAAAAGCTGGATTTATCAGACGTGATTTTGAGTTAAGACATGTGAGAAGAAACGGAGAGAAGTTTGTTACAATACCACTTATAATTACATTGGTTCTTGCATTTGGTTATATGATATTTACTGAAATAATAACAAGACTTACCATGATGGTTTGACAATACTATATGAAAATATAAAACAAAAAGCTTACCGGTTGATTACCCGGTAAGCTTTTTGTTTCGTGGATAAATCCACTGAAAAGAAAATGAGAAAGGAAAAATATAAGAAAAAACGAATTAAACTAAATAATCAATATTCTGTCCGAGATGAGGAGTAACGGAAGATTCCAACATCTTCTTCATCCCATCACCTAAAGTCTCCATGGTGTCAAGACTCTTACCTAAAACAGCGACTTGAACATCACTGGCAACATTAATAGTGCTTTGTGCTATTGACAATGAAGCTATATCCATATCAATCAGCCTCCAAATATTAAAATAATGTAACTTGCTTTGTTTATGTATTGATTATAGTACAATTGTTGTAATAATGCAACACATTTTTTGAAAAAACGGCAGAAAAATTGTTATAACTATTATAAACGCTAATTTTATGGTTAAAATAGTGCAGAATTGTGCCGACGTTTTGTGAAAAATTCACATGAAATAAGCACATGTAGTAAATTTGCAAAAAAAACGAGACATATATTTGTGAAATTGAGATATGGCTTTTATTATCAAATTATTGTATGATTGTTACATCAAAAAAGTGCCGTGCGTAAGCTGAAGGCACAATAAGAGTGCAAAGATATACATAACTGATGTTTTTCTATTATATTATGACACATTATTTTGCACCTATTTAATTTAGGAGGATTTTTAAGAATGGCAAGTTTATCACTTAAGAATGTATGTAAAGTATATCCTAACGGTTTCGTTGCTGTTAAGGATTTTAATCTTGAAATCGCTGATCAGGAGTTCATCATCTTCGTTGGACCTTCTGGTTGTGGTAAGTCAACAACTCTTCGTATGATCGCTGGTCTTGAGGAAATCAGCTCAGGTGAGCTTTGGATTGGCGACAAACTCGTTAATGATGTAGAACCTAAGGATAGAGATATCGCCATGGTTTTCCAGAACTACGCTTTGTATCCACATATGACAGTATATGATAACATGGCATTTGGTCTTAAGTTAAGAAAAGTACCAAAGGCTGATATTGATAAGGCAGTTCATGAAGCAGCTAAGATTCTTGATATCGAACATCTTCTTGATCGTAAGCCAAAGGCTCTTTCAGGTGGTCAGAGACAGCGTGTTGCCATGGGTCGTGCAATCGTTCGTAGCCCTAAGGTATTCCTTATGGATGAGCCACTTTCAAACCTTGATGCTAAGTTAAGAGTACAGATGCGTGTTGAGATTTCTAAGCTTCACCAGAGATTACAGACAACAATCATCTACGTTACACATGACCAGACAGAGGCTATGACACTTGGTACAAGAATCGTAGTTCTTAAAGATGGTATTATCCAGCAGGTTGATACACCGCAGAATCTTTACAACACACCAAACAACATCTTCGTTGCTGGTTTCATTGGTTCTCCACAGATGAACCTTGTTGATGCTGAAGTAGTAGGCAATGGTTCAAGTGTAACATTAAAGCTTAGTGATACAGTTTCTATCGCTTTACCAGCTGATAAGAGCAAACCTATCATTGATGGTGGTTATGTTGGTAAGACAGTTGTTGCTGGTATCCGTCCAGAGGATATCAAGGATGATGAAGAATTCATCACAAAGCATTCAGCTACAACATTTGAAGCTACAGTTAAGGTATACGAATTACTTGGTGCTGAAGTTAACCTTCACTATGATATTGCTGATACAACATGTACAGCTAAGGTTAACCCACGTACAACAGCTCGTCCTGGTGATGTTGTTAAGTTTGCTATGGATATTTCAAGACTTCATGTATTTGATAAAGAGACAGAGCAGATTATCACTCACTAATTGAGTTAATAAGCCAATATCATTTGGTTTTGGGTTTTTTGAATGGAATAATGATGTAATTTTTGAGGAAATGTATAGAAATTATGCATTTCCTCTTTTTTTTTTCGTCATTTTGCATTACAATAAAACAAGGACCTAAAAAGGACTAAAAGCGAAAGGGTGTTCACTATGATATCAAATCAAATATTACAGACAACTGTTGATGGACTTAAAGCAATATCACGGGTGGATTTGTGCGTTATAGATTCAGACGGCAAGATTGCGGCTAAGACATTTGATGATGTTCAAGGCTGTGTTGCAGATGCATTGACATTTATGGATTCGCCGGCAGAGAGCCAGGTTGTAAACGGCTACCAGTTTTTTAAAGTTATAGACGAACAGAATCTTGAATATATTCTTCTTGCAAAGGGAACAAGCGATGATGTTTATATGCTTGGTAAGCTTGCAGCATTCCAGATTCAGAATCTCCTGGTGGCTTATAAGGAAAGATTCGATAAAGATAATTTTATAAAGAATCTTCTTCTAGATAATCTCTTACGTGTAGATATGTATACAAGAGCAGAAAAGTTACATATTGAGACGGATGTTAAGCGTGTTGTTTATATAATTGAGACAAAACACGAAAAAGATACTAATGCACTTGAGATAGTAAGAACTTTATTTGCGGGAAAAGTGCATGATTTTATTACAGCAGTTGATGAGAAGAGTATAATTCTTGTTAAGGAAGTTAAAGGCAATGAGACATATGAAGAACTCGACAAGACCGCACAGGTTATCATTGACATGCTTAATACTGAGGCAATGAGTTCAGCACATATTGCATATGGTACTATTGTGGGTGATATAAGAGAGGTTTCGCGTTCTTATAAAGAAGCTAAGATGGCTCTTGATGTAGGCAAGATTTTCTACAGCAATAAGAATGTGGTTGCTTATAGCAGACTTGGAATCGGACGTCTTATTTATCAGCTTCCGATTCCACTTTGTCAGATGTTTATAAGGGAAATATTCGGCGGTAAGTCGCCTGACGATTTTGATGATGAAACATTGTCAACAATTAACAAGTTCTTTGAGAACAGCCTGAATGTTTCAGAGACATCAAGACAGCTTTATATTCACAGAAATACGCTTGTATACAGACTTGATAAGCTCCAGAAGAGCACAGGTCTTGATTTGCGTGTATTTGATGATGCGATTACATTCAAGATTGCACTTATGGTTGTGAAATATATGAAGTATATGGAAAGTAAAGATACATTTTAATGGAGGAGATTACTGATGATAATCTTAGAAAATGTCACAAAGACATACTCATCCGGTACACCTGCCTTAAATGGTATTAACCTGCATGTTCAGAAGGGTGAGTTTGTATTTATAGTAGGTAAAAGCGGTTCGGGTAAATCAACTCTTATAAAGCTTCTGCTTAAAGAGTTAGATCCGACAACAGGAAAGATATATATTAACAAGAAATATCTTAACAAAATCACAAGAAAGAAGCTTCCTTATCTCAGAAGGGACATAGGTGTTGTGTTCCAGGATTTCAGGCTTCTTCCGGATAGAAATGTTTATGAAAATATTGCATTTGCAATGAAGGTTGTAGAAGCTCCGTCAAGACAGATTAAGAGCCGTGTCCTTTCTATGCTCTCAATGGTTGGGCTTCTCGACAAATATAAGGCTTATCCGAATGAGCTTTCAGGCGGCGAGCAGCAGAGAGTTGCAATCGCAAGAGCTCTTGTAAACAGACCGGCTATCCTTTTATGTGATGAGCCGACAGGTAACCTTGACCCTGCCAATTCTGCCGAGATTATGAAGATTCTTAATCAGGCTAACAAGCTTGGCACGACTGTCCTTGTTGTTACACATAACATGGAAATTGTGCAGCAGATGAAGAAGAGAACTATCACAATGAGTGAAGGTAAGATTATAAGCGATTTGGAAAAGGGTGGTTATTTCTATGAAGATTAGGTCATTATTTTATCATATAAAAGACGGTCTCAAGAACATATACCGCAACCGTCTGTTTTCACTTGCTTCAATAGCAACAATAGCGGCATGTATATTTCTTTTTGGTATTTTGTATTCACTTGTAATGAATTTCCAGTATATGGTTAAAAAGGCTGAAAATGAAGTCTGTGTTACGGTTTTCTTTGACGAGGGACTTTCAGAGACACAGATTAAGCAACTCGGTGATACTATTTCAAAAAGAGTTGAAGTTTCTTCAGTACATTACACATCTGCTGAAGAGGCATGGGCTAAATTCAAGACAGAATATTTTAAGGAATATCCTGAACTTGCATTAGGATTTAAGAATGATAACCCTCTTGCCAACTCTGCATCTTATGAGGTATATCTCAGCGATGCAAGCATGCAGGGTACACTTGTAACATATCTTGAGAATCTTGACGGCGTAAGACAGGTAAACCGTTCAGAGGTTACAGCGAGCAGCCTTGCAAGTGCAGCAAAGCTTGTAGGATATGTTGCTGCAGCAATTATTATCATACTTCTTGCAGTATCAATTTTCCTTATTACGAATACAATTGTTATTGGTATTACAGTTCGTAAAGACGAGATTTCAATTATGAAATTTATTGGTGCAACTGATGGATTTGTAAATGCTCCATTTTTTGTTGAGGGTATTACAATCGGAATTATCGGTTCAGTAATTCCGCTTGTTATTCTGAGCTATATTTATCAGAAGGTTATCAGCTACGTTCTTGGTAAATTTTCAATTCTCAGCAATATTCTTGCATTTATGCCGATGTCAGATGTTTTCAGAGTTCTTGCACCTGTGGCAATATGCCTCGGAATCGGCATTGGTTTCCTCGGAAGCTTCTTTGCGGTACGTAAGCATGCCAATGTATAAAATGCCGGTTTGAAAAATGTTAAAAAAATGTGCCGTTATCGGATGGTATTGGGAAAGGAGAGGCACCGTATGAAAAAAACGACAATTTTAAAATTTGTTGCTACATTGCTGTGCCTTGCATTATGTGCATCTTCTGTTATGGCTTTGTCTAACGGATTGTTTGCGGCAAAAAAGGTCGCGGCTTCTGACCTTGATGACGTAAAACAGAAAAAAGAAGATAAGGAACAGCAAAGAAAAGATGTTCAAAAGAAAATGGACGAATATAAGGCCAGTGCACAAGATACAAAAGAATATATGGCAATACTTGACGCACAGATGTCAGAACTTAATGGCAGTCTGTATGAACTTCAGATAAAGATGGAAGATCTGAATACACAGATTGATGAGACAACACAGAATCTTGAGGCGGCACAGGAAGATGCAGCAAGCCAGTACGAGATGATGAAGTTAAGAATTAAATTTATGTACGAACATAATGAAGAGAGCTATCTTGCTTTGATTCTTACATCTGAGAGTATGGGTGAAATGTTAAACCGTGCCGAGTATGTTACAAAAATTTCGTCATATGACAGGGATATGCTCACAAAATATGAAGAGACTATTAAGTATATAGCTGAGGCAAAACAGCAGCTCGAGGATGATTATACTGAGCTTGCTGATACACAGTCACAGCTTGAATCACAGCGTGATGAGCTTGCACAGATGCAGGCTGAAAAAGAGAGCGAACTTGCCAATTATAACAGTCTCATAGCATCCTCAAAGGCACAGGAAACGGAACTTTCTAGTGATATCAGCGGACTTACGAGTGAGATAGAGCGTATTGAACGCGAGCTTGAGGAACAGAACAGAAATAACAACAATAATAATGGCGGAAATAGTGGCGGAAGCACAGATATTCCAAGTACGGGAGTATTTTTATGGCCTACAGAATCAAGAAGAATAACTTCTGATTATGGCGATACTGATGGAAGAACAAGTCCACATATCGGAATTGATATAGGTGCAACTAAGCCGGGCGTATGGGGAGACCCTATTTATGCGGCTGACGGAGGAAGAGTTGTAAGAGCTGAGTATAACTGGTCAGCGGGTAACTGGCTCTGGATAGACCATGGCAACGGACTCTATTCTATTTATATGCACTGTTCAGAGTTCCTTGTCCGTGTAGGCCAGACAGTAAACAGAGGAGATAAAATAGCTCTGATGGGTTCGACAGGTGAATCGACAGGGGCACATCTTCATTTCAGTGTGCGTTATGGCGGTACATATGTTAATCCTTGGGGATATTTAAGGTAGAAAGACATATTTTTTATACATAAATCAGAACGGGTCTTAATACGGATTTGTTCTGATTTAAGTTTTTTGAAAGGCGAAAACAGATGGATAATATGGACAATTCAAATCAGCAGAACAATGATTTAAATAATGCGTATGCATCGTATAGGAGAGAAAAAAATAAAAATAAGTCAAAGTTTGGCAAAGGGCTTGTGGCTGGCATTCTTGCAGGAGTTTTCGCAACGGTTTCTGTTGTGGGAATTACAGCTGGGATTTTTGAGAGAAAAGGATATCTTCATTTTGGTGCAAATGGAGAGGTGTATGTGCAGCAGACTTCAACTGATGATTCAGATGGAATAGGAAGTGATGTTGAGGGTAAGCTTAATGCAATTGATTCGCTTCTTGACAGGAATTTTTATTTTGGTGGAACAGATGATGAAAAGGCTGAAAATTATATTTACAAGGCTTTTCTTGATTCCTATGGCGATAAATATACAGTTTATTATACTCCTGATGAATATAAGGCAATCCTTGAATCGACAAGCGGCAAGTTCTATGGAATAGGTGCTGTATGCCAGAAAAATGAGGATGGTTCGATTCTTATTGCAGACCCATATGAGGATGCTCCGGCATACAAAGCGGGAATAAGGAAGGGCGATTGCGTTGTGAAAGTTGACGGAACAGATATAACTGATATGGATTTATCATCCGCAGTTGCACTTATAAAGGGGGATAAAGGAACAACTGTTAATCTTGAAATAAGAAGGGGTTCACAGACACTTACCTTTACAGTTGAAAGAGCAGAGGTAAATGTAAAGACTGTTGACCATAAAATGATGGATGATAATATTGGATATATTATAGTTTCACAGTTTGATGAAGTTACGACAAAGCAGTTTAAAGAAGCATTAGAAGATTTGCAGCAGCAGGGAATGAGCGGACTTATAATTGATATACGTTCAAATCCTGGTGGACTTTTAAACAGCGTTGTTGATATTCTTGATGGGCTTCTTCCGGATGGATTGATTGTGTATACAGAGACTAAGAGCGGAACACGTAAGGAATATAAGGGAAGCAACAGCAATGAACTTAAAGTTCCTCTTGCAGTTCTTGTAAATGAGGATAGTGCGAGTGCTTCAGAGATATTTGCCGGTGCGGTTCAGGATTACGGAAAAGGTGCGATTATCGGAACAAAAACATTCGGTAAAGGTATTGTCCAGACAATACAGCCGCTCACAGACGGAAGTGCTGTAAAGTATACGATTGCCAAATATTTTACTCCTAAGGGACAGGATATTCACGGAAATGGCGTTACACCTGATATTGAGGTTACGCTTCCGGATGATGCTGTAAGTGACGTCCAGTATGAGGCAGCTGTCAACTATCTTAAAGGAAAAATGAATTAAGAGTTTTAAAAGTACAGAACAAATATTCGATTTGTTCTGTACTTTTTTTATTTTGAATGATATACTATAGTGGTAACATACTAGGAATAGTTTATTATTTTAGATATATCACATAGTTTAATCTTAATCAGGAGAACAGTATGAATCATTTTGAGTTGGTATCTGAATATAAGCCGACCGGCGACCAGCCACAGGCAATTAAGAAGCTTTCAGATGGATTTCTTGAGGGCAATCAGTTTGAGACGCTTGTCGGTGTAACCGGTTCGGGAAAGACTTTTACAATGGCTAATATTATTGAGAAAGTGCAGAAGCCTACGCTTATTATTTCACATAATAAGACGCTTGCTGCACAGCTTTACGGCGAGATGAAGGAATTTTTTCCAAATAATGCTGTTGAATATTTTGTTTCATATTACGATTATTATCAGCCCGAGGCTTATGTGCCGCAGAGCGATACTTATATAGCTAAGGATTCTTCTATTAATGATGAGATTGATAAGTTAAGGCATTCAGCAACAGCCGCACTTTCTGAAAGAAAGGATGTTATTATTGTGGCTTCTGTATCGTGCATATACGGACTCGGTGCACCTATTGATTACCAGAATATGGTTATTTCCCTGCGTCCCGGCATGGAGAAGGACAGAGACGATGTCATAAGAAAGCTTGTTGATATTCAATATATGAGAGGAGACCAGGATTTTAAACGAGGAACTTTCCGTGTGCGTGGCGATGTTGTTGAGATTTATCCGGCAGCATCAAGTGGAGAGGCTGTAAGAATTGAATTTTTTGGTGATGAAGTTGACAGAATATCTGAGATTGATTCTTTGACTGGAGAAGTCAAGTCAGAGCTTGAACATATTGCGATTTTCCCGAATTCACATTATGTTGTTGATAAGGAAAAGATGGCGGCAGCAATTGAGAATATTAAGGAAGAACTGAAGGAGAGAATTGCTTATTTTAAGAGCGAAGATAAGCTTGTTGAGGCACAGAGAATTGAGGAGAGAACTAATTTTGATATAGAGATGATGCAAGAGACCGGTTTCTGCTCGGGAATTGAGAATTATTCAAGACATCTTGCGGGGCTTCCGGCAGGGGTTCCGCCATATACACTTATGGATTATTTTCCGGATGATTTTCTTATTATAGTTGATGAGTCACACATAACGATTCCGCAGATAAGAGGAATGTATGCCGGCGACCAGTCAAGAAAGACAACTCTTGTAGATTATGGTTTCAGGCTTCCATCTGCTAAGGATAACAGACCGCTTAATTTTACTGAATTTGAGAATAAGATTTCGCAGATGTTGTTTGTTTCGGCAACACCATCTGTCTATGAGGAAGAGCATGAACTTTTAAGGGCGGAGCAGATTATACGTCCTACAGGACTTCTGGATCCTGAGATTTTTGTACGTCCTATTGAAGGGCAGATTGATGACCTTGTTTCGGAGATTAACAAGGAGACTAAGAAACATAATAAGATCCTTGTCACAACGCTTACTAAACGTATGGCAGAGGATTTGACAGATTATCTTAAAGAGCTTGGAATACGTGTCAAGTATCTTCATGCCGACATTGATACGCTTGAAAGGCAGAAGATTATACGTGATATGCGAATGGATGCGTTTGACGTGCTTGTTGGTATTAACCTTTTACGAGAAGGTCTTGATATTCCTGAGATTACACTTGTTGCTATTCTTGATGCCGATAAGGAAGGATTTTTAAGGACGGAGACATCGCTTATCCAGACAATCGGACGAGCTGCACGTAACAGTGAGGGACATGTTATTATGTATGCCGATAAGATTACGGAATCAATGGAAAAAGCGATTTCCGAGACGGAAAGAAGACGTCAGATTCAGCAGGAGTATAATGAAGAGCATGGAATAACTCCTCAGACTATAAAGAAGGCTGTGAGGGATCTGATAAGCATTTCCAAGGCAGCAGATGCATCATCCGGCAATGGTGAGACTCTTGAGAAAGATTATGAGTCTATGAGCCGCAAAGAACTTGAAAAGGTTAAGAAGCAGATTGAGAAGAATATGCACAAGGCTGCGGCAGAGCTTAACTTTGAGGAGGCAGCAGTTCTCAGGGATAAGATGATTGAAGTTAATAAGTTTTTATATGAGACGAAGTGAAAGAGGTAAATGATGAAAAAAGGAGATTACAGGCAGTTTATAAGGATTAAGGGAGCTAATGAGCATAACCTTAAAAACGTATCTGTTGATATACCAAGAAATGAGCTTGTTGTGCTTACAGGACTTTCAGGTTCAGGTAAGTCTTCGCTTGCATTTGATACTATTTATGCTGAAGGACAGAGAAGATATATGGAGTCGCTTTCTTCATATGCCAGACAGTTCCTCGGTCAGATGGAAAAGCCTAATGTTGAAAGTATAGAGGGACTTTCACCGGCGATTTCTATTGATCAGAAATCTACTAACAGGAATCCACGTTCTACAGTCGGAACTGTTACAGAGATATATGATTATTTCAGGCTTTTGTATGCAAGAGTGGGTATTCCGCATTGTCCTAAGTGTGGAAGAGAGATTAAGAAACAGACTGTGGACCAGATGGTTGATGTTATTATGGGACTTCCCGAAAGGACAAAGATTCAGCTTCTTGCTCCTGTTGTAAGAGGAAGAAAAGGTGAGCATGTTAAACTCTTTGAGCAGGCTAAAAAGAGTGGATATGTTCGTGTTATGGTTGATGGAAGCATGTATGAGCTGACAGACGAGATTAAACTTGATAAGAATAAAAAACATAATATTGAGATAGTTGTTGACCGTCTTTCTATAAGAGAGGGAATCGAAAAAAGACTTACTGATTCGATTGAGACGACATTGAAGCTTGCTGATGGAATAATGACTGTTGATGTTATCGGCGGAAAGCCGATAAACTTCAGCCAGAGCTTTGCATGCCCGGACTGTGAGATAAGTATTGATGAGATTGAGCCGAGAAGCTTTTCTTTCAATAATCCTTTTGGTGCGTGTCCTGATTGTTTTGGCCTTGGATATAAGATGGAATTTGACGCCGAGCTTATGATACCCGATGAGAGACTTAGTATTGATGAGGGGGCCATTGTTGTTATGGGCTGGCAGTCTGTAACAGATGAGGGAAGTTTTTCAAGAGCGATTATGAAAGCACTTGCAGATGAGTATAATTTCAGCCTTTCAACACCATTTAAGGATTATCCGGACGAGATTAAAGATATTATTATCAACGGAACCAAAGGTCACAGCGTTAAGGTTTATTACAGAGGCCAGCGAGGTGAGGGTGTATATGATATTGCATTTGAGGGACTTGTAAGGAATGTTGCAAAACGTTACAGGGAGACAGCTTCAGAGGCATCTAAGCAGCAGTATGAAGAATTTATGAGAATTACTCCGTGTGCGTCATGTAAGGGACAGAGATTAAAACCGACATCGCTTGCTGTTACGGTTGCTGATAAGAATATTTATGAGATTACAAATATGCCGATTCTTGATTTGCAGGATTTTCTTCAGAATATGAAGCTTTCAGAAAGACAACTTGCCATAGGCAGCCAGATTTTAAAGGAGATAAGGTCAAGAATACAGTTCCTTATGGATGTAGGACTTGATTATCTTTCTCTTTCCAGGGCAACAGGTACGCTTTCGGGCGGTGAGGCACAAAGAATCAGACTTGCAACCCAGATTGGTTCGGGGCTTGTAGGTGTTGCATATATTCTTGATGAGCCAAGTATTGGTCTTCATCAGAGAGATAATGACAAGCTTTTAAAGACGCTTGAACATTTAAGAGACTTAGGCAATTCGGTCATCGTTGTTGAACATGATGAGGATACTATGTACGCTGCAGACTATATTGTGGATATCGGTCCCGGTGCCGGCAGGAATGGTGGGCAGGTTGTTGCAACGGGAACTGCCGAACAGATTATGAAGTGTAAGGAATCAATTACCGGAGCATATCTGAGCGGAAGAATTAAGATTCCTGTTCCTGCAAAAAGACGCAAACCGACAGGCTGGATTAAGGTGAGAGGTGCAAGGGAAAATAATCTTAAAAATATTGATGTTGATATTCCACTTGGCGTATTTACATGTGTTACGGGTGTATCAGGTTCAGGAAAGAGCTCACTTGTAAATGAGATTCTTTACAAGCACCTTGCAAAGGAACTTAACAGGGCAAGATGTATCCCGGGAAAACACGACGGAATAGACGGAGTGGAACAGCTTGATAAGGTTATTGATATAGACCAGTCGCCAATCGGACGTACTCCGAGGTCAAATCCTGCGACATATACAGGCGTATTTGATATGATAAGGGATTTGTTTGCCGCAACATCGGATGCAAAAGAGCGAGGATACAAAAAAGGAAGATTTAGTTTTAATGTCAAGGGCGGAAGATGTGAAGCATGTTCGGGTGACGGTATTATTAAGATTGAGATGCATTTTCTTCCTGATGTGTACGTGCCTTGTGAAGTCTGCGGTGGCAAGCGTTACAATCGTGAAACGCTTGAGGTTAAGTATAAAGGCAAGAGCATATATGACGTGCTTGATATGACAGTTGAAGATGCAGTTGAATTCTTTGAAAATGTTCCGTCAATTAAAAGAAAAATTGAAACTCTCAATGATGTCGGACTTTCTTATGTAAAGCTCGGACAGCCTTCTACTGAACTTTCGGGTGGTGAGGCACAAAGAATAAAGCTGGCGACAGAGCTTTCAAAGAGAAGCACAGGAAAGACTATTTATATTCTTGATGAGCCTACAACAGGACTTCATTTTGCGGACGTGCATAAACTGGTTGATATTCTTCATAAGCTCGCGGAGGGCGGCAATACGGTCGTTGTTATCGAGCATAATCTTGATGTAATAAAGACTGCAGATTATATTATCGACATGGGACCGGAAGGCGGTGCGAGAGGCGGTACTGTTATCGCAAAGGGCACGCCTGAGGAGATTGTCAAGGTTAAAGAATCTTACACGGGACAGTATGTAAAAAAATATCTGGAAAAGTAGGCGGCATTTTGATTGTGACATCAGGTAGTTTGAATACCTGATGGATTTATATAGGGCAGCAGATATATATACAGATATACAGAAAATATTTTGGAGAAAAATAAGTATGGTTGATGGAATTATTTTTGATATGGACGGAGTTTTGGTCGATTCCGAAAGACAGTCAAATGAGGGCTGGAAGTGGGCAGCAAAAAAACAAGGCATAGACATGCCTATGTGGCTTATCGACAGTTTTAAGGGAGCACCCGATGAGCTTAACCGTAAAATGTTTGATGATTATTTTGACGGAAAAGCTGATTATTGGGAGACAAAAAAGCTTCGCACAAAGCATATTTACAAGATAAGGGAAAAGGAAGGTCTTCCTGTTAAAAAAGGTGTTAAGGAAATATTTGAGTATATTAAAGCAAATAATTTGAAATGTGCTGTTGCAACTTCAACAAGGCGTGTCAGTGCCGAAAAAACACTCCGCGATATAGGTGTGTCGGATTATCTTGATGCGGTCGTGTATGGCAATGAGGTTGAGCATGGGAAACCCGAACCTGATATATTTCTGCTTGCGGCAGATGCAATAGGTGTAAAACCTGAAAATGCGATTGTTGTAGAGGATAGTATCAACGGAATTAAGGCAGGTCATGCGGCGGGAATGAGAGTTATTCATGTGCCTGACACGATAGCGATTGAAGATGAGATAAGAAAGCTGACGTACTGCGTGTGCAATGATTTGACGGAAATTGCCGATATTGTTGACAGTATTAACAAGCCTGTGATTAACAGAAAGGCTGTGCTTAACGCATTTGCCGGATATGTGCATTATTATGACCCGTCGGATGGAAAGATTAAACTAAAAATTGACCACACTTACAGAGTTGCAGCACTTTGTGAAAAAATTGCCGATTCTGTAGGACTTACTGGTGAAGATAAGGACGTTGCATGGCTTCTGGGCATGCTGCATGATATTGGAAGATTTGAACAGATAAGATGTTTTGGGACTTTTAATGATGGAATGTCAGTTGACCACGCCGAGCTTGGTGCGGATATTCTTTTTGACCCTGACAGAAAAGATAAAGTTTGTGTGACTTCCGCCCAGGGTACTGTGTATGCAATAAAAAATCCTATGTGTGAACCTGTCAATGTTACTGTTGTGAAAAAAGCTTCTCGCATAATTAATAAATTTGTCGAAGGATATGTCGAGAAAAACGGCAGTGATTTGCTTGAGCTTGCTATCAGACAGCATAATAAGTTCAGGATTGCCGATGGGCTTTCCAAACGTGAAGAAATGTTTTGTAATATTCTTCGTGACGCAGACAAAATCGATATTTTAAAGGTTAATGTGGATGTGCCTCTTGAGACAATTTATAATGCAACGACAGAAGAGATACGAAACAGTGTGATAACAGATGAAGTGCTTGAATGTTTTTATGCAAAACAGACTGTACTCAGGTCGCTTAAAAAAAGTGTTGTGGATAATATTGTCGGACACATTTCGCTTATTTTTGAACTGGTATATCCAGTGAGCCTTAAAATTGTAAAGGAGCAGGGTTATGTGTATAAAATGCTGGATTTTAAATCGGATAGACCGGATACTGTGGAAAAGTTTGCCGGAATGAGGAAGTTTGTTGATAAGTTTCTTGAGGGAAATTAAGCAGGACATAGTGTGTCTATAGGTGAAAATACGGCATTTCTCGCTTTGTGTCGTGTTTATTCCGGTACAGATGATATAACCTGTCAATGAAAGGAGGCAGCAGTATGAATCAAAAAAATATAGGCTCGTTTCTTAAAACATTAAGAAAGGAAAAGAACCTTACGCAGGAACAGCTTGCGGAACAGTTCAATGTATCGTCAAGGACTGTTTCGAGATGGGAAACGGGAAGCAATATGCCCGATTTGAGCCTTTTGGTTGAACTTGCGGATTTTTACAATGTTGACATCAGGGAAATTATTGACGGGGAAAGGAAAAGCGAGATTATGAACAGTGAAGAAAAAGAGACATTGAAACTTGTTGCGGATTATGCGGAGAACGAAAAGGGCATTTTACTTAAAAGACTCAGAATTATAAGTATCGTAGGGCTGTGTTCGATTATTGTCGGTTTTGTGATGCTGAATCTGGGAACGGAAAATAACATGCCTGTTTATGATTATCTTATGGGAACTTCGTTCGGACTGGCTATGGGTGCATTGATTGTCGCAGTTTTTTATTCTACGGGAGTATTGTCTTATTTAAGAAAAAATATAAAATGCAGGAACAGCATGAAAGTCATAAAGATAATCGCTATATTGGCATGTGCGGCATTTTTGGCAGCATCAATAGTTGCGTCATTATAAAAAAACATCGCAGTTAAATGATTTTTTGTAAGTTTATTTACAAAGTGGCTTGTCATTGCCGACGGACTTTACTATAATAATTAAAGGAGTGCAAAGTTCGTGTATACATTGTAACTTGGCAACTGCCGTGAAACTGTCGGAACACGCAATATGTGTTTGGTGGTTTAGGAAAAATAATATATGAAAGGGACAATATGAATCAGGAAAAGGTTATTGTTATAGACTTTGGCGGACAGTACAACCAGCTTGTTGCACGTCGTGTCCGTGAATGTAATGTATATTGTGAGATTTATTCTTACAAGACACCTCTTGAGCAGATAAAGGCCATGAATCCTAAGGGAATTATTCTTACAGGTGGTCCAAATAGTTGTTATGAAGAGGGTTCGCCTACATGCACAAAGGAATTATTTGAACTCGGAGTACCGGTACTCGGACTTTGTTACGGAGCACAGCTTATGCAGCATGTTCTTGGTGGAAAGGTTGAAAAGGCACCTGTGCGTGAGTACGGAAAGACAGAGACTTTTGTGGATAAGAGCAGTGCTTTATTTGGAGATGTTTCAGAAAAGACTATCGTGTGGATGAGTCATTTTGATTATATTTCACAGGTTGCACCGGGATTTAAGATTATCGCCCACACAGCAGACTGTCCTGTCGCAGCTGCTGAGTGCAAGGAAAAGAATCTCTATGCAATTCAGTTCCACCCGGAAGTTCTTCATACACAGGAAGGTACAAAGATGCTTCATAATTTTGTACGCGGCGTGTGCGGTTGTGCTGGAACATGGAAAATGGATGCATTTGTTGAAAATACGATTAAGGAAATCCGTGAAAAAGTCGGCGACGGCAAGGTTTTACTTGCTCTTTCAGGCGGTGTTGATTCATCTGTTGCGGCCGGACTTCTCTCAAGAGCAATCGGAAAACAGCTTACATGTGTATTCGTAGACCACGGTCTTTTGCGTAAAAACGAAGGTGATGAAGTTGAGGGCGTATTTGGTCCAAATGGTCAGTTTGACCTTAACTTTATAAGAGTAAATGCTCAGGAAAGATATTACTCAAAGCTTGCGGGAGTCACAGAACCCGAAGCAAAGAGAAAGATTATAGGTGAGGAATTTATTCGTGTATTTGAGGAAGAGGCAAAGAAAATCGGTGCTGTTGATTTCCTTGCTCAGGGCACAATTTACCCTGACGTTGTTGAAAGCGGACTCGGCGGCGAATCAGCCGTAATCAAGTCTCACCACAACGTAGGCGGTCTTCCTGATTTCGTTGATTTCAAGGAAATTATTGAACCTCTCCGCAACCTTTTCAAGGATGAGGTAAGAAAAGCTGGTCTTGAGCTTGGAATTCCTGAAAATCTCGTATTCCGCCAGCCATTCCCGGGTCCGGGTCTTGGAATCCGAATTATCGGTGAAGTAACGGCTGACAAGGTACGTATCGTTCAGGATGCAGATTTCATCTATCGTGAAGAGGTTGATAAGGCAGTAGCCGAATACAAGAAGGCAAACGGTGAAGCTCCGGCATGGATGCCGAACCAGTATTTCGCAGCTCTCACTAACATGCGTTCAGTCGGCGTTATGGGCGACGAGAGAACCTACGATTACGCAGTTGCACTGCGTGCCGTAAACACTATAGATTTCATGACAGCCGAGAGTGCCGAGATTCCATTTGCAGTGCTCCAGACAGTCATGAGCCGAATTATAAACGAGGTGCGTGGGGTCAATCGAGTATTTTACGATTTGACGAGCAAGCCACCTGGAACGATTGAGTTTGAATAACGGATTAAAATGCCGAAAGCCTGTATTTATGCGGGCTTCCGGCATTTGTTTTATCAAATGGCTCTATTTGTGGGGAGAGTAATAGCAAGGTTAAGGAGAAATTATGAAAAAGATAATCATATTAAGAGGTAACTCTGGAAGTGGAAAAACAACAGTAGCTAGAGCGTTGCAAAAGAAATTTGGATATAATACAATGATGATTTCACAAGATGAGATTAGGAGAAATATCTTGTGGGTTAAAGATGGCGTTGATACTAAGGCATTACCACTTATGATAGAACTTATGAAATATGGGTATGAGCATTGTGATGTGGTTATTTTAGAGGGCATCATGTATGATGAGTGGTATAGTCCTTTGTTCAAAACGGCAAATGAATTGTATGGAATGGATATATATGCGTACTATTTTGATATACCATTTGAAGAGACGGTCAGGCGGCATAATACAAGAGATAAAAAACAGGAATTTGGTGAAGAAGATATGCGTAGATGGTGGAGAGAAAAGGATTTTTCATCAGTTTTTAATGAAAAAATTATTACATCTGATATTGATGCAGACAGTATTGTTGAAATGATATATATGGATTCAGCAAATGAAGGATAAGGGTATTACGAATGGCAAGAACAGAAAAAGTGATAATGACTAATATGTGTATGGTGTTTAGTGAAAATAGGATACTTGTCCAAGATAAGACGGATGATGATTACTCTGGAATAACATTTCCGGGAGGACATGTGGAAAGAGGAGAATCATTTACAGATGCTGTGATACGCGAAGTGTGGGAAGAAACTGGATTGAAAATTTCAGAACCAAAACTTTGTGGGATAAAAGACTGGATGAAGGATGAAGAAACAAGATATATAGTGTTATTATATAAGACAGATAAGTTTGAAGGAATAGTTACTTCGTCTGAAGAAGGGGATGTATTCTGGCTGACATTAGATGAAATGAAGCAGAGAAAACTTGCTTATGGAATGGATAAGATGTTGGAAGTATTTTTAAATGACAATATTAGTGAATATTTTTTTTTTGAAGAAAATGGAAAATGGATAGAAGAGTTGAAATAGTTTAAATAAATGCAAAGGAGTTTGAAGTGGATATTTTATTTAAGAATGATGATTTTGTATTTTCATACAGAGTTGGTGGAATATTGATACGCAATGGAAAAATTCTATTACAGCGTCCTAAGAATGATGATTATTCCATTATAGGTGGACATGTAGCAGCAATGGAAACAAGTATAGAAACTTTGAAGCGGGAATTTGAAGAAGAACTTCACACTAAAATAGAGGTAGATAATCTGCTGGCGATTGGTGAAATATATTTTCCATGGGGTAAAAGACCATGTCATCAGATATGTTTATATTATAATGTACATCTCGTTAATTATGATATTCCTTTAGATGGAGTATTTCATGGTTATGATGGTCTGGATGACAAAAGGATTGATTTAGATTTTTGCTGGGTTCCACTTGAGGATTTAAAGAATGATGTAAAGGTATATCCGCAGGAGTTGGTACCTTATATTCTTGAACCAAAGAAGGAAATTGTACATTTTGTTTCAAAGCAAATTTAGAAGATGAGATTATAGGTGTCGATGGAGAAGAAATATGTTAGAAGTTAAATTTTATGATACAGTAGATGATTCATTACTGAAGTTTGCAGTAATAATTTCACAGAGCAACGGCAAGTGGGTGTTTTGTAAGCATAAAGAAAGAGATACCTATGAAGTGCCGGGAGGGCATCGAGAAGCTGGGGAAAATATTCTTGAAACTGCTAAAAGAGAGTTGCAGGAAGAAACAGGAGCTATCAAATTTGAGATAAAACCAATATGCGTATATTCGGTGACAGGTAAGACTAGAGTAAATGATACTGGTGAAGAAACATTTGGACTGCTTTGTTTTGCAGAGATAACAGAGTTTGCGAAAGAATTACATAGCGAGATGGAGAAAGTTGTGCTTATGGATGAGTTGTCTGAGAACTGGACATATCCGTTGATACAGCCGAAATTGATAGAAAAGTATTTACGGGTAAAAAATAATTCTATAATCGGAGCAACAGTAACTGTCACGGTCGATAGACCATTAGGAAGTTATCATCCTGAATATAAGGATATGTATTATCCAATAAATTATGGTTACATTGAAGGGGTTATGTCACCAGATGGAGAAGAGCAGGACGCTTATATATTAGGTGTAAATGAACCAGTAAAGAAGTTTACAGGTAAAATTATTGCCATTGTTCGGAGAAAAGATGATATAGAAGAAAAGTGGGTAGTTGTGCCAGACGGAGTAACTTTTTCAAAGGAAGAAATCAGGAGACAGATTCATTTTCAGGAACAATATTTCGACAGTGAAATTGTGATGTAATATTAAGGAGATTGCTATGTCATTAGGATTAAAAAGAGGAACAGTGCAGCTTGAACCACATGATAAACAGTGGGATGAGGCTGCCATTCAAACAATCAGAAAACTTAAATCTATATTAGGTGATGATGCTGTTGATATACAACATATTGGAAGTACAGCAATACCAGCAATTAAAGCAAAACCGATTATTGATATTGCTGTTGGGGTAACTGATTTTGAGAAAATAATGTCATATAATGAGCAGTTACAGAAGGAAGGAATCTTTTATCGTGGTTCGGATGTGGAAGATCAGATCCTTTATGTAATGGGTGATATGGAAAAGGATATCAGGACACATCATATTCATATTGTGAAATGGAACGGAACTGAGTGGAAAAATTATATTCATTTCAGAGATTATCTAAATGATAATGAGAATATGGCTTTGCAGTATCAGAGGGTGAAGGAAGAACTGGAAAGTAAGTATGCTGATAATAGGGGATTATACACTAAAGGAAAGAAAGATATAATAGATATTATTCTCAATAATTAATAATTTTTATTTTGTATGTCTTGACAAAAAATAATTATGAATCTACTATGTTAAAAAGCGATGAAGAGAGATAGTAAATATTTTGGAAATTACAGAGAGGAGTTGCTTGGTGGAAAACTCTATTGAAGAAATATTGAACCAGTCTTGGAGCCGTGTACCGAGTGAGATATTTATTAGGCTACACTGGGAACGCCCATTATAGCGTCAGAGTATCGAAAGAGATTTCCGTACTTGCTAAGGTCTATATTGCGAGATATAGATGAATTAAGGTGGTAACACGAAGCTATCAGCTATCGTCCTTAAAGTAAATTTAAGGAGGGTAGCTTTTTTAATACATAAAAATAATAGAATCGGAGGAATTAGTGATGAATTATGTTGTTGACAGTTACGAGAATTACAAAGAGGAAAATCGTTTGACTACAAATAATGCAAGAAGAATTGAATTTGTAACAACTACAAGAGTTTTGGATGAGATTATCGGCACCAAGAGTAAAATATTAGATTGTGCAGCAGGAACAGGAATTTATGCTTTCTGGTTTGCAGATAAGGGGCATGATGTAACTGCTACAGATATTACGCCAAGGCATATAGACATTATTAATCGAACTCTTACCAATAAAAATTATCATATGAATACTTCTGTTTTGGATGCTACAGATATGTCCTGTTTCGCAGATGATTCATTTGATATTGTTCTCAATATGGGACCATTTTATCATTTGATTACAGAAGAGCAGAGAGAAAAATGCATGAAGGAATGTCTAAGAGTGTTAAGGAAAGGCGGGTTTTTGGTTACTGCGTACATTCCAAGATACTATGTTTTTCAATATATTGCTACGAGCAATAAAAAATATTTGGATGAACACTTGGCGAAACAACTTATTGAAACTGGTGTGCTGAAGCATGATGATGAGAAATGCTTTTGGACAGATACTTATTACTCATCACAAGAAGAAATGGAATCAATTTATCGAAGATATGGATTAAAAATTGTAGACCATTTCGCTCAAGATGGTTTAGCTCCTCTTTTATCGCAAAAGGTTGACAAATGGGATGAAAATCAGTTCAAAACTTGGTGCGACTATCATTATAGTGTATGCCGTGAACAGTCGGTTTTAGGAGCAAGTAATCATGTTATTATAATTGGGAGAAAATAATAAGATTTTGAAAGATATAACATTTATCCTTACATTAACATAAGTTCCTGTGTTAGGATACCATTTAAGGAAAGTACCCATGACAGGGCGTTAAGCGTCCGGGGGACGCTTGTTTAGCGCCGACCGGAGCGGAGCGTAGAGGCAGCCTCCCGAGTTTTATGATACCGGGCAACCGGAATACATAGGAAGGGAGGTGGCGCCGATGACGGCTTATGAGATCATTTCGATTTTCATTGGGATATTAGCATTGCTGATGTCCTTTGGTAGCTTGATTGTAGCGTTGCTTGTCTTTCTCGATAAGAGAAACAAGCGAAAATAAAAATGCCTATCCTGTCTGATCCACAGGATAGGCGGTGTCCTTAAGGACATTCATTAACCTAAACTCGGAGCATCCACCTTTGGAGTGGGTGCTTTCTGTTTAATTAGATATTATCATGTTATGTATGATAATTCAAGATGTTACAATTAATTTCATGGTAAATTTGAGATAATTATATCCAAATATTCATATCAAAGGTTGTTCCAGAAATTTGTTTGCAACGATTTGCTCCTAAAACGATACCAACAGAGGTAAGGGTTAAGTGTTTCAGAGAGGTATCATTCCATTGAGAAAATAGCATTTTCGAAGAAGGAATATTTGAACATATAAAATCCTTAATAGCATTTTGGGACATTAAATTGTTTGAGAAGTGTTCCTGAATAAATCTTTTGTCTTCGTCTGGCATATTGTTTATTGACGATAGTTGCTCATCTAATGCCTCCCTGCTTATGGAATTAATTTGTATTTTGGATGGATCTTGTATACATTGTATAAATAAATCAGGGTATTTTTTAGGAAAGTCATTTAATTCTTCAGGAATGTATCCTGATAAAAATAATCCTCCATATGTTTCTATAAAAATATTTTCTAATGAAATCTCACCTAAATCAATGCTTGCAGTTTTGGTATACACCAAGTGTTGGAAAGAAGATATTTTATCAATAGCGTTTGGTACATGAGGTAAAATTTGTTCTTGAATATAATTAAAAAAAGTTGGGAGGTTGTTAATTATATTGTTGCGAGTGTATCTTAGTCTAAAACAAAGAGCCAAAATATCTAGTTGCGATGGAAGCAACATTGGTACAACACTAACGGCTTCGGCGAGAGCAATTTGAAGTAGAGTGCGATTACTTTCTTTTGCACGATCAACGAGAAGATTTGATAAAATGGTTTCTAGTTCTGGAGTTCCTAGACGAATAAATGCTTTTTGTGCTTCGACAAAAGTATATTGCATATCGGGATTTCTAAATTCTTTACACATTGAATTATCATCAATGTTCTCTCTATGAAGTTTTTCAAATAAAGTAGATAGAAATTTTTCATCGCGTTCTTTAGCAAGCTGTTCTGCATCGGCTTTATACTTTTCTAATTCGTTTCTTATTAAATCTTGGCATAATGATTTGGTGTTTTGGTAGTCCATTCCATAGTAATTGTTTTGTAGAGCGATTTGCGTACTTTGTGATCCAAGTTTGTTTTCTTGTTTCATTTCAAAAGTTTCACTGGTCATTTTTTGTCTCCTGTCTGATAATAGTTATTTTGAATTCCAATCTGTGTTCCAGATGAATTGTCATTATTGATTTGTTTCATTGTTTTCTTTGATGCTTTCTTGTTGCGGTTAATTATAAATTTTATTAAAGAAATGATTCCGCCAATAATAAAAATACCAAGTCCGCTAAAAATCCATTCTTTATTGTCTATAAGATATTTTAATATTGCTTCCATATATTTCCTTTCTAATTTTGGTAAACTTTCACAGTAAGCCTGTCTGTTCCCTTTTTCACTACCATGCTATCATCAAGCAGGTGTTGCTTGATTTCTTCAATGTTCTCATTGATACGCTGCAAGCTAGCATTGAACTCTTCTTCGGAATAATCATCTTTTGAATTTATCATATTTTCCCTGAGTTCCAGAGCTTTCATATAAGTGCAGATTTTTTTATTTATCATAGGATTCTTAAAGGACATTCTGAGCGTAGCAGGCTTAAAGTTTCCGTCTTTGTCCTTATCTGCTTCAAATTTCATATCGATCTGGTCATCCAGTTTAAACAGTAATGATAATACATCAGAAACTGTTTCTATATCAAAATCCATGAAAATATTAATGCTGATGCCTAGCGCATTGGCAATCTTTAAAAGCTGGTCAGGTTTTGGATTACGGATTCCATATTCATATTTCTTTATTGTTGCGGAATTTATGCCGGACAACTGACCAAGCGTTTCCTGTGATATTCCACGCATATTGCGAAAGTATTTAATCTTTTCTCCAGTAGTCATAAAAAATGCTCCTTTATGATTTGTTACCCCTATTTTATCACAATGGGACACATTTGTGTATAAAAATTTGGTTAAATTGCTTGACAGACACAAATGTGTACTATATAATACGAATAAATAGGGTCACAAAAGTGTACCAAAATAAAAACAGGAAGGAGAACACAATATGGAGAATACGATGAAGATGTATGTAACAGCAGATGAAGCAGCACAGATTCTTGGAGTATCAAGAGGATATGCTTACAAAATCATTCGTGGTCTTAATAATGAATTAAAAGAAAAAGGCTATCGAGTGATTTCAGGCAAGGTACCTACAAAGTATTTTGAAGAAAAGTTTTATGGCATGGCAGTTGGTTAAAGGAGAGGAGATGATAATATGCCAGCTACAAGAGATGGTAAAACATGGCGCTGCCAGTTCTATTATGAGGACTGGCAGGGTGTACGCCATAAAAAGAACAAAAGAGGCTTTAAGACAAAGGCAGAAGCAGAGGAGTGGGAGCGTAACTTCCGGCAACAGCAGAGAAAAGATTTGGATATTAACTTTGAGAATTTTGTTGAAATCTATTTCGCTGATGTGGAGAACCGGCTTAGAGAAAGCACAATCAAGAATAAAAGATATGTGTTTGATTTGAAAGTTACACCATATTTCAAAAAGAAAAAGATGTGTGAGATTAAGACTTCAGATATCAGGGCTTGGCAGAATGAATTGATTAAGCAGGGGTACGCACCGACTTATCTTAAAAGTATTAATAACCAGTTGACAGCACTATTCAATTATGCGGTCAGATATTATGACTTGAACGATAATCCATGTAGGAAAGCAGGAAGTATCGGGAAAAGCAAGGCTGATGATATGGAGTTCTGGACAAAACAGGAGTTTAAGCAGTTTCTTTCGTCTATGGATAAGAAACCAGAGGCGAGAATGGCATTTATGCTTTTGTATTGGACCGGAATGCGTATAGGAGAATTGCTAGCACTCACCTATGAAGATATTGATTTGAAAAAACGAATTATAAGCATTTCCAAATCATATCAGAGATTGGATGGAAAGGATGTAATTACACCACCTAAGACACCAAAGAGCAATCGTAAGATTACTATTCCACCATTTCTGGTAGAAGAATTAAAAGAATATTGCAGTCATTTATATGGAATTATGCCAAATGAAAGAATGTTCCGGTTTACAAAATCTTATATGGAGCATGAGATTGTACGAGGCATAAAGGAAACAGGAGTTAAGAGAATCCGTATTCATGATTTGCGTCACAGCCACGCATCACTTCTGGTGGAACTTGGATTTCAGCCCTTGGCAATAGCGGAGCGGCTGGGGCATGAAAAGATAGAAACAACATTAAATACTTATTCACATTTATATCCGAATAAACAGGCAGAACTGGCAAATAGGCTAGAACTGGAGAATGAGGAGGACAATTTATGAGCGGAGTACACAAACATCCGACAATCAGCTTTCGTGTATCGGACAGAGAGCGGGAAATGATTGAAGCCAAGATACTTGCAAGCGGTATGCAGAAAAAAGATTATTTTGTCCGTTCCTGCATTTATAACAGAATATGTGTTGTAGGAAAGAAAGAGGTCATTTACCAGCTTGTAGAGGAATTGCAGAATATGCAGACAAATCTTTTCGAACTGGTAAAACAACTGGGACAGCAGGAGGTAACACTTACTGCTGAGGGGTTGGAAGATATGCGAAATGACTGTATGGATATGTTACAGGCGATTATTGCAATGCTGGATGGTGCAAAGTATCTCTGGCAGGGAGTACAGATTGATAAAGAAAAAAGTCCTGACAGCGGCAACTGTTAGGACTTGCGGTAACAAAAGAAGACCTCTGTTACACATATAAATACAACTAGAGTATAGCAGAGGTTCTTCTAAGGAGCAAATAAAAGATTGGAAAATGGAGGACTTTTATGGAGGAACAGAAGACAGAATTAAAGATAATACGAATGTCGGAGGTTGAGTCACAGGAAGTGAAATGGCTGTGGTATCCGTTTATACCATATGGGAAGCTGACAATTATTCAGGGAGATCCGGGTGATGGAAAGACCACATTGGTGTTAAACATAGCAGCAAAGCTGTCAAAGGGAGAATGTCTCGACAGTGATATGGATGTGCAGGAGCCGGTAAGTGTCATTTATCAGACAGCAGAGGATGGACTGGCAGATACAGTAAAGCCGAGGCTTGAAATTGCCGGGACCGACTGTGAAAAGATACTGGTTATTGATGAAAGTGATAAATCTTTATCTATGGCAGATGAAAGACTGGAAGAGGCGCTTGCTAAGACTGAGGCAAAAGTATTGATATTAGACCCGATACAGGCGTATCTCGGTGGTGGTATGGATATGAACCGGGCAAATGAGGCAAGAGATATGACAAAGAAGCTGGGAGCATTAGCAGAGAAATACCAGTGTGCAATTCTTCTTATTGGTCATATGAATAAGGCATCGGGGAATAAAGCAGCATACAGGGGCATGGGTTCCATTGACTTCTTTGCTGTGGCGAGGAGTGTGCTTCTGGTCGGCAGAATAGAGGGAGAACCTAATACAAGAGCAGTTGTTCAGATAAAGAATAATCTTGCGGCATTTGGACATCCAAAGGCATTTATGCTATCAGAAATGGGCTTTCATTGGTTGGGAGATTATGAGATTACCGCAGATGAAGTACTTGGCGGTATTGCACCAAAGGCAAATAAGCTGGAACAGGCAAAGCAAATGCTTCGTGAATTGGCAGAAACAACTAATATGGTGCAGAGTAATGAAGTTTTTGAAATGGCTGATGAACAGGGTATTTCAAAGAGAACAATGGAAAATGCAAAGAAAGAATTGGGCATCCGGGCAAAGAAAATCAATAACTCGTGGTATTGGGAGCTGGATACAGTAAAACAGAGATAGGGTAAGAACGCAACATTGCAGGCTATATAGAAATTGCGGAGATAAACTTTGCAAGGTTGCAAAGCATATAGACTTTGCAGTGTTGCGGTCTTGAACGAGTTAGGAAAGGAATGGTGGATTGATATGAAAAATGTACAGATTTCAGAAGAACTTTTCGTTGCGATAATGAGATATTTTATGTTGGAACAGGAGGAACTGTTGCCTCAGATAAAACAGGGACTAGAGAAGAAACTGGATGCAATGGTAATGAGAGAATTATATACAAAATATAAGACTGCACCAACGGAAGAAGAAAAGGAAAAGGCTCGAAAGGAATATTTGGATAGACGAGGTGTGCCGGAGAGCTTTCGGTGGTAGTTTTTCTTAAACATATATAACGGCTGCGTGTCACGCTTCCGTTAGAATGGATAAGGAAAATGTGGTGTGGTTGACACAGTGGAGGCTTGTGTACACTGACTGCCGCAGGCAGAAAAGCTCCCGGCAGGGCGCAAAACCTGACTTGTCAGGTTGCATTTTTGATGGCGTAGCTGTCAAAAGTGCTTTTGAGTTACTTTCGACGAAAGTAACAAAGCCAGAGCGAGGAAACCTCGCTCTATGCCGAAATCCGGCGCTAATATGACAGATAAAAGAAAGGGGAAGATTGCCTATGGAGAGAACGATAAGTGCAATGATCGGAAAAGGTTCTGTGAACCATAATACCAGAACATTTACAGCTAAGAATGTAGATAAAAACAGAAGTGCTGATAATGTGGAATTTTGCCAGGAAGATATTAAGCAGGTTTATCATAAATTGTTTGATGAAGCACTGGAACGATATAATGCAAAACAGAAACGAAAAGATCGCATGATTGATAACTACTATGAAAAAATCAGGAGGGGTAAGCAGGAAAAGTTATTTCATGAAGTGATATTTCAGATTGGAAATAAAGATGATATGAATGCCAAAAGTGAAGATGGATTGTTGGCAAAAAGGATTTTAACGGAATTTATGGATGAGTTCCAAGCCAGAAATCCGTATTTGTATGTATTCTCGGCACATTTGCATATGGATGAAGAAACACCGCATCTGCACATTGATTTTGTACCATATATTACAGAAAGTAAGCGAGGACTTGATATAAGGGTATCATTAAAATCTGCACTGGCGGCAGAAGGCTTCACCGGTGGCACTAGAGGTGCTACCGAATTAAATCAATGGATTGCATCAGAGAAGCAGGAACTTGCGACAGTCATGGAGCGATATGGTGTGGAATGGCTGCAAAAGGGTACACATGAGAAACATTTGTCGGTGCTTGAATTTGAAAAGAAAGAGCGTGCAAAGGAAGTAGCAGAATTGGATAGCCAAAAGCAGGAAATATCTTCGGTGGTTGCACAGCTTGGGGAAGCGGTTTCTGTAAAGAAACAGGAATTAAAGAATGCTACTGTTGAAAAAGAACTGGCAGAAGAGGCTACGCAAAGGGCAAAAGAAGAAGGGGCTGTGGCACAACAGGAGAAGGAAGTATTGTTTGCAAGTAATCAAGAGTTGAGGATGGAAAATGCAAGGCTTGAGAGCCGCAAAGATAGACTTCGTATGGACAATCATGATTTGAAGCAAAAGCAGCTACAGTTGCAGATCGATAATGAAGAACTGGAACAAAGGCATGAAGATTTACAATATACGAATAGTAAATTGGAGAATGTGAATGATCAGTTATCTGCTGACAATCACACTCTGGAGCAAAGGAATGATTCATTGAAATCTGATAATCAGGCATTAAGACAGAAATACAATGATTTGCAACAGAATAATGTTCAACTTGAAAAGCAACAGAATGAGCTTAAGAGCCATATAGAGCAGATGGTGCAGTCGGAGCAGTTGTTACAGCGTGATGTAAGAAAGTATGATGAAGCACCAGAGTGGCAATTGCCGGAGCCGGGAGCATTTGCAAGTGCTAAGTCATTTCGGGATAAGGTAGTCATGCCATTTGTGAATAAGCTTAAAACACTGATAAAGAATCTGACAATCCAGTGTGTAAGGCTAAAAGAGGAAGTCCTGCAATTGCGAAAAGAAAAGAAGAGATTGTCAGAGGATGTGGAGTTTTACAAGGGTAAGATTAAGGATATGAGTGATAGGACAGAGCTGTTGCAGGAAAAGGCTGATGATCTGGAGCGTGTGAAGAGATATGCCGGTGCAGAGCAGATTGATACGATTATTCGTAAGGTGAAGGAACAGGAGCGTACAGAGCAGCAGATAAGGCGGTATGACAGGTCTTATGGGACAAGATAATGGGAAGGATGGATTTAATGAGATGAAAGATAATCGAACGGATAATATCGTGGAATATGCTTATAACATGGATAACGGCTATGTTGAGGTGTGGTTTACAGATGGAAATATGTTACGGATAAAGTGCGAAGAAGTGGAGGCTGCTCTGAGGACAACAGAGCAGTCACTGGCGAAGCTGCATAAGCTGTTGGATAACAAGCCAATAGAGTATGTGGCAATGGCTTTGTCCGGGGAAATGCAGGCATATTGTGATATTGAGGATGAGATGGTTAAAGGAATGTTTGGGACGATTGTGCAGGGGTATTTGAAAAAGGGGTATAATCGGGCTACGGCGGAGATGATGGCGAGGGAGTTTTTTAGGTATGAGAGTTGAAAAATAGTTGACAAAATATTATTTTAATATTATTTTAATATTAAAGTGATGAATATGGAGGTGCATTGTGGCTACTAATTTAATGAATGTCTTCAAAAATACAGATTTAAAAAATATAGGTAAATCAACGGCAGATGTTATGTCATTAGCATTTAAACCAAATAAAAAAACAGGTGCTAAAATTGCAAGAGCTGTATTAAGTGATGGGACAACGCTTATTAAAAGTGTAACGGCATCTGGAGTGGTTTCGGAAACCATTCATAAATTACCGGAGATTGCATCAGTGGCGCAAAGAAATGAAGTTATAAGAGATTTGGCAAAACAGAAAATAAACCAGGAAACAATAGCTGCCATGTTAGATGTATCCCAATCAACGGTTTCAAATGTATTGAAAAAAAAATAATAGTAATATTTTTAAAGATTATACAGAAAGAAGGTGTTATTTTGGGAGATAGAGTTGATGTTAGTACCTTTGCAAATTCACAATGTGCAATTAGAGAATACATGCATTTTAAATTGGAGAATGAATATATGCATGAGGCAAGAGTTTTAGTATCATCTATGGGAAAAACTCGGTATAATGATATTCTGAAGGTAGTACCTCGAATTGAAACAAATAATTCATCAATTGATATAATTGGGGATACACAATTTGAACGAGATTATTATGGTAAATATACAAATGAATATCAGATATTTACTTTTATAAATGGAACTCTATTAATTAAAGGTGTGGATATATGGGGAAATCCTATTGAAATCGATATAACAAGTGTATAAGGTCAGAAAAAATATATTTAGATTGTGTTTGGAAAAGAATGGAGGTATGAGATAATGTTTGGCAATGTAATTTATTATGATAAGAATAAAATTGATGAATATAGAGCAGTAGTTAAAGGGCAAAGAAATCTTCAAATTGATGAATATGAGGTGTCTAATGACAAAGGAGTTCAAATTGACTTAAAGGCATTTGGAGCCGATGCTAAGGCTAGCAAAACATATAGGGCTAAGGTACAAGAAAGCTTACTATATAATTGTGATGAGTTTGAAAAAATGCTTATGGGGAGAGATGATTTTTTTGATTTTACGCAGTCAGAGGATTATGATTTGACAACTATGAGTAGGGGTACAATTATTAAATTTGATGGATATATAAAGGTGCCTGAGGAATTTGACTATACGCAAACAATTGACAGATTTAAGCCTCTATTAGTTGCATCAATAGTAAATGATTCTATGGACAAGCCTGAACAGGCTGCTGTGAAATCTTTTTTTGAAACAACAGACACAAAAATTCCCGTATTAATTGATTTGAGGGAACAGTTAATGTGTTCAAAACTTATTTCCAATAATATGTTAGTAAAATATGAGGATATGGAAGAATATGAAGAATTAGAAGTTACTATTATTGCGAGAATTACTTCTAGCGGAATGGTAAAATCACAAAAAGCTTTTTATGATCCATTGAAGGATTTTATGACATTAAATCGTGTTATGAGAAGAAGTATTGAAGGACGAACAGATGGATTAAATGAGATATATGCAGATAAAGATTATAGGACAATAGAGGTTTTGGCTATATATCAATAAAAAATGGAAGAATAGTGTGAAAGAAAGTAGAACTTTCATTACTATTTGTGCCGCCGATTGGCGGTGGAATGGAGATTAGTATGGACATTAGAGAAACATTGTTAGAATTGATTAATTCAGAAACAATTAGATATTCATATATGGCGATAGAAAAGCTGATTATTGTTATGATGAAAGATTACTTGGGATCGCAGAATAAACGGCTTTTTGCAGAGAATGAGGTTGTACATGGAATTTCCGATATGATATTGCCCGATGGGATAGATAGTGATGATAGTTGTATTGCAGCAGAAATTAAGATGTATAGACATAAGCAAATGAGCCTGCGAGTCATATATGATACAATTGGACGCTTTTCGATTAACAGAGGGGAGATTAATAAGCTTTTATTAATAGTTGTAAATGAATTACCAGATGGAATAAGAAATCGTATTGAAGAAAAAAAGAAACAACTAAATTTTGAACTGATAATTTGGGATATGGATGATTTAGTTCGGATATTTAGTTATAATGAAAGCTTATTTGTTGACACATATAACAATTTAAATGCAGTGTTATTGAGAGACACTATTAATAATGGTATTTCTAGAAATAATAGCACATATTTAGAAAAAAGAAAGAAATATGTTGAACAATTACATACACAATATGAGAATGATAATATTGTTCTTTTTCTTGGCGCGGGAGCATCAAATGAAGCTAAAATAGCAACCTGGGATACCCTGATATCAGAATTATTTGTTGCATTAATAGATAAACAATTAAGTGCTAATCACATTCAAATAGAGAAGAAAGATAAGAAAAAAATAGTAAAAGAAGTTATAAATCAAAATGGAAATTCACCATTGCTTCAAACTAGATTTTTGAGAAATGGATTTGAGAACGATTTTGAAGAATTGGTTAGAGATATATTATATAAAAGTGCTGTTGATACGTCTGATTTATTAGAGGAAATAGGACAATTATGTATACCCAATAGGGGAAAACTAGGTGTACGTGCAATTATAAATTACAATTTTGATGATTTGGTTGAGAAAAATTTAAAAAGATTAAGAGTAAAATATCATTCGATATATGGTGAGGGTATGATTCCGGACACAGATGAGTTAGGCATATACCATGTTCATGGATTTTTACCACAAGAAAAAGAAAATTATGAAAATTTGACGAAGTCATTACTGGTTTTTTCGGAAGAAGGATATCACAAACTTATGCTTGAACCATATAATTGGGCAAATATTAGCCAGTTGAATTATATGATAAATAACACATGCTTTTTTATTGGATTGTCTATGACGGATCCTAATATGAGACGATTGTTAGAAATAGCAGCACAAAAGAGAACTGAGAATGATGGAGAATGCCAACACTATGCTATTATGCGAAGATTTAAGATAAAAGATTCGGAAGAAGTTGAGTCAATAAAGAGTTTTGAAAGAGTAAACGAATCATTACAAGAGTCGTTTTTTAAGGAATTGGGAGTAAATGTTTTATGGATTGATGAGTTTAGTGAAATTCCAATTCTTTTAAAGCAGATTAAAGGCAATTATGATAGCTATTGATATTTGGCTCCATTTTGGCTCTAAAAATTTTAGACGAGGTACACAAAAATGCGAAATAAGATGAATATGAAGAATAAAACGCACAAATGTGTACCGAGAAACAGCCAGATAAATCTCTCCGCCCAAGAGTTTGAATAATTTTCAAAAGCTCGCAAAGCCTAGTAAATGGGCATTTGCGAGCTTGCTTTTTTGCTTTTGGTACTATTTTGGTACTAAGATTTAGAGCCACTATTTTCAAGCTTATTGATGGTATTAGTTAATATAGTAGCATAATTATCATCAAAATTATTAGAAATATAATCTTTGGCAAGTGATATAAAATGATTATCAAAATCAGGGGCATTTTGGGTTATTATGGTTACAAAACGAATATCAAAACATCTATTAATCTCTTTTGCCTCAGATTGTGTCAATAAATCTATGTCTGATCTAGCACAGCCATCAACTAAAAGTCTCTCGTATGGATTTAGTTTTTCTTTTGAATTGGATACTTTTTTTTCAAGGTCGGCAATGTCATGATTACTTGGTGCCAAAATTTTGAGTTTATTGTGCAAATCATGAATCCCTCCAATTATTGACATTATTACGCAAGCACGATAAGCTTCTGCAGAATAGCAATTAAGAGCTTCGCGTAAGTAAGATTTGATTTCGTCGTCATATACAGTATTAAGTAGTAATTCCATATCACGTATCATAATAATTCTCCTATTCTTATTTCTATTTGCCATGCGGCCATGTTATTTTCCACACAAAATATTCATTTGGAGCAATCTCTCCATTATTTAATTTCGTTTTCATTTCACACCACTCCGAAAGGAAATCATTTACCAATCCATATTCAAAAGTTAATGCAACAGGTGCACCTGCACAGTCATAATCATCTTCGTTATAAGTTGGTCTGGCTGTTTCAGATGGCTTTGCCGGAGTCATTGCAGTTAAGTGAATCAGATTGCCGGGAGCAGTATACTCAGGAAATCTGGTGCCTTTTCCTCTTGCTGGAAGTGAAGCTGCACTTTCTTCAAGCCAGAAAAGTGTTTCAATGATATCCTCTGCAGCACCAAGGCTGTAATCAGAAATAGCTTTGTAATTGCAGTGCAGTGCATCGGCGAGCTTCAAAATCATATCTTCGCCGGGAATACGTGCACCAGTTTCGTATTGCGATATGCGGACGGACATATTTTTTCCTTCAAAGCCAAGAGCACCGCCTAGATCATCCATTGTCATTTTACGGAACACCCGTATTTTCTTTATTCTTTCACCTATTGTCATAGTGTAGTTACCTCCGTTTTGTGATCCTGTATGGACTGTTGAACACAGTATAACACGAAAAAAATGAAAAGGAAAGTTTTTCTATACGAGAACATTAGAAAAAAGTCCTTGACAATTCAATGCCATAGGATATAGATTAATCATAATTTATTTATCTATACGATATAGTATTAAAAATAACTAAATGAGCGGTATCAGAAATCTAACAGACATTTGCCATGGCCTTTGTATGAAATTCATTTATAGAATTAAACGTGAAGCGAGCGAGTGTAGATACTCCCTTAAGTGGACCGAGTACCTCGAGCAGGAGCGGGCGGTATTACAGGAGATTATCTCAGGTAAGGAGGCTGGTTGTGACATCAGCAGAACTGGTATGGAGAAACGCCAAAACAAATTTTAATGAAAAGGTGGTGAAAGGTATGAACGAAAAGTTTTTAGAAGTAGGAGATGTGATGCAGATTCTTGGAATTTCAAGATCAGCAGCATACAAGCTTATGAGACAGATTAACAGTGAACTTGAAAGGAAGGGTTACATTGTAATCCGTGGAAAAGTAAGCAGAAAATATTTTGAAGAACGCATTTATGGTATGAGTGATGCAGGATAAGCAACAGGTAAGAAGATTGAGACAGAGGCAGGTGCAAAAGTTATATGGGCTTTGAGGATTGTGAAGAGCAGGACAATGATGCAGACATTATGCAGGCAGAGGAAACAGCGCCTATGATTGATATGGATGCGGCTACGGAAAAGATTATAAGCATTGATAAGTACAAGGCAGTCTGATAATGCGGGTACAAGTTTTGCTGGATATATGAAGCATAAATTAAAAGAATAGATTTTATATAGGAAGGAGCAGATTATTATGAGCGAGAAAAGGCTGGATGCCAAGAACAGATGGAGAAATGTTGTAGTAGCGTTTCGTATGTCACCGGAGGAAGCACAGGAGCTGAATGTGAAGGTTTCACTCAGCGGACTTTCAAAACAGGATTATATCATCCAATGTCTTCTGAAGCATGAAATCAGGGTTGTTGGTGGAATGAAGGTGGCAAAGAAAGTACAGGTGCATCTTGATACGATACTGGAAGAATTTTCTATCCGGTTCTTGTCGCAGGGACAGAGAAGGCAGATATATAAGCAGGAAAGTATGGGCGAATGTGGATTAAATATATCAAGGAAGAATATCTAATGAGATATAAGAGTCTGGTGCGGTTCGGGGAACTTGAAGAGCGAGCAGATGAAGTCAATGAAACAGCATATGAGCTGCTTGATGATATTGAAGCTAAGTGGCTGAAAAAGCATAAGCCGAAAAATCCGAAATCTTTTATGGAACAGTTACAGCTAAGAACACAGATCAGGATGATGGCAGAGGAAATCGTTATTATGGATGTGGTAATGCAGTTTCATTAGTGTGGGGGCAGAAAGCGCCCCCGCATAAATCAGAGCTGAAAAAGTGTGGTGGCGGAAAGTGCCATCAAAATGGAAAAGTGGTGGCGGAAAATGCCACTAAAACAGCAAAGTGATGGTAAAAAACGCCACTATATCAGTAATTGTGGTGGTACATTAACCACCACATATCATATATAGGGTGCAGGTGCTCCTGCCAAGACGGAAAATTATGTAAATGCTGATGCGTTTATATTTTTTCGGGAAAAGGTCCGACCTTTTCCGCATCTTGCAAAACCAGTGAACACTACTTTTGGAAAGGATGAAAGATCAGTGGGACAGATAAAAAGAAATTGGTTTAAGACAATATTTTTAAGACTCGAAAGGGGATTTGATTATGGCAGATGGAAAGAGAAGATACAAGTCTGATAGGAAAGACTATAAGATTTCGGTGAAACTGTCGGAGAAGGATATGGATATTCTGGATGCAGCAGTTAGAAATAGTGGAAAGACTGTAAGTGAATATGTACGGGAATTGATTCGCTTAGGTGGTAATGTTGACTTTCGATATCCAGAGAACAGGGCAAGAGTTATAAGGATTTTTTCTGGTATTGCAAATAATATTAATCAGGCAGTAAAGCTTGGCAATTCACAGGGGAGGTTGTATTACAGCGACATTGACAAGCTACAGAGCAGTTTGGATGATGTAAAGAAAACATTTGGGGAGGTGCTGGAAGTATGGCGATTACAAAGATCTTAAATATACAGGAGTCGGAGGGCAGAAATCCGGCAACGCACCTGAAGAATGCTTTGGAATATATTCAGAATCCAGATAAGACAGAAGAATGTGTACTGGTGGGCGGAATTAACTGCCTGCCGGATACGGCATTTGAGCAGATGGAGGAAACAAAGAACATTTTTCATAAGACGGGTAAAAGATAGGGGTATTATGTGATTATATCGTTTTCACCGGAAGAAAAAGTAACGGCAGAACAGGCAATGTATGTGCTGGAACACTTTGCAAAGGATGTGATTGGTGATGATTATTAGGCTGTGTATGCAGTCCATACTGACAGGGAGCATATGCATGGGCATCTGATCTGGAACAGTGTCAGTATGACAACCGGCAAGAAATACAACTCACCTAAAAGCAACTGGAAGAACCATCTCCAGCCTATTACAAATAAATATTGTGATGAACTGGGGCTTGCCATCATGCCGGCAGAGTACAGCAGGAATCCGAAAAATATCAGCAGGGACAAGTGGGAAAGAGAAATGTCAATGAAAGAGATAATTCTCAGGGATGCAAAAATGTGTGCGTATGCAGCCGGAAATGTGGAGCATTTTAAATATCTGATGAAAAAACTTGGATATGTATTCAAGAAAGATGCGTGGATGGAAGTGCAGGTACCGGGATTTCGGTATTATCATAAACTGGCAAAGCTAGACGAGATGTTTTCAGAGGAGACGTTAAGGCATCATGTGGATATGCCTTGGATGGCAAAGCCTTACTTTTATTCGTCGGATATCAGGGAATTGCACAGGGCGAAGCTGTCATCATTCCAGAAGAAGTTTTATGCAAAGCTATACAGGTTAAGGATTGTAGAGCAGAAGCGTTTTGCAGTCGGTGGAGCAAAGTATACAGAGGATTTGAAGCGGTTTCATCAGTTACAGGACGAATATCTGCTGATTGTAAATAATGACATCAAAAGTGTTGTGGATCTTGTGGATTTCATAAATGAGCAGGAAGAAAAGATTCGGCAGATTGAGGACAGACAGCATGAGATATACAGAGAAAGCTCTAGTCGGAAACGCAGTATAAAGAATGAAGAGCAGTACCGGGAATATCAGATATGGCATATGGAAGTGCAGAAAGAACTGGATGAGCTTAAGCAGGAGAAAAGGAGAATTAAGAGGAAGATACAGCTTGCTGATGACATTATAAAAGAAGATTTGTATACGGCTTATTATGCGGTGTCGGGGAATGAGGAGATTGTTGCTGACAGGGATGTTGAGATACCGGGGATGGATGAAGAGACTGAGGTTGAGAAAGCAACGGCAGTAGTTGTTGAGCATGATGCAAATGTTGATGTGATGAATCCTAACAATAAGCAGAATGAAATAGGCAGACTGAGAGAGCAAGCTGATAGTGCGAGAAAACAACAGACTGATTTAGATGGCATAGGAAAACCAGAGATTCATAATTCGTCTGATGTGAATGTGACAAGAATGGACGAAAGTATAACTGATGTAACAGATAAAAGTGAATTTGTGGGAACTAGAGAAACTGAATCTGTGGATAAAACAGACTGGATTGTCAGGAGAATATCAGAGCTTGGTGGTTATGAGAATGTCAGTGATTTTGTTAAGGCTGATATATTCGGATTTGATATAGCTGATGTGAGTGGAAGTATAAGGTTGTTCTCGGATGTGATGAAAAAACTTGGAATAAAGCTGGATGGTGATGAGCTTTATGAGGAGTTCCAGAGGATTTATGATGAGAGTGTTGGTAGAGATGTTGATAAGGAAAAGACTGGAGATAAGATTTGGAACAAGGGCAGAGGAAGATGATTCCTCTGCATATTTATTTGATAAAACGCCTGTTTTATGCTATGATAATGATTGTAAAATGAGCAGGAGGCACAAGTATAATGAAATTATCCGATAAAATAAGAGTATTAAGAGAAAAGTTTTTAATGACACAAGAAGATTTCGCAAAAGAGCTAGGTGTAGCGTCTTCGACAGTGAATAGATGGGAAACTGGAAAGGCTAGACCTAATATTGCTGCTATGAGAAATATAAAGGGATTTTGTGAAGAACGAGATTATCCTTATGAAGAAATAGAAAATGAATGGTTAAGTCATTAATAGGCTTAAACATAATTTGTAACAATTAATTGAAAGGTAACATTATAAATGAATAAGTTAAAACGACACAAACAAATTAGAGTATTTGAAGGCTTCGCCGGCTATGGAGGTGCAACATATGGACTGCAACGAGCGGGGATAAATCACAAAGTTGTCGGATATTCGGAATTTGATAAATTTGCTTCTGCATTATATGATGCTAATCATACGGACAAAAAAGGGAAGCCTATACATAACTGGGGAGATATAACACAGATAAATCCAGAAGATTTACCTGATTTTGATTTGTTTACAGGAGGATTTCCTTGTCAACCATTTTCTACTGTAGGAATGCAACAAGGAGAAAATGATCAGTATGGAAGGGGAACATTATTATATGATATTTTAAGAATTTGTGCTGTAAAAAAACCAAAATATATTTTTATGGAAAATGTAAAGGGACTAGCTACGAAAAGGTTTGAAAATACATTCAACACGTTGAAGAATTCATTAAAAGAAATGGGGTATGGAGATTTAAAATATGCGATACTTAATACAAAGGATTATGGGATTCCACAAAACAGAGAAAGACTATGGATGTTTGCTCGCTTAGGAGGATTGCCAGATGATTTCTCAATGACACCACCGACTATTGAAAATGGATTAAGATTGAAAGATTTTGTTGATGATAATCCAGAAGATTTCTTGTATTTGTCACAGAAACAGATACAGAGGATAAAGGATTTTTATGGGATACCATCATTTGTTGTTTCAGAAGCATCTTGCTTTGATTTATACAATAGAAAGATAAGAGATGATGGCATTAGCATTACAATTTTAGCACCTGAGCATAATAAATTAAGATTGGTTGAGCCTACAGGTTATGATGGGATAGAGGTTGTTCGTAAATATTCGGTGACAGAACAATTTAGATTGATGGGATTTAAGGATGGAGAAATTGATTTTGCAAATCAATCATATACACAGTTATCTAAGCGAGCAGCTAATGGTTGGGATGTAAATCTTGTTGGAATATTATTAAATCATATATGGGGGCAATTATTATGAAAATAGATTTTGCAACACTAGCATTTGGGCACAAGGTCAAAGTTGGAGGTTCAACGCCTAATTGGGCAACGGCGTTGGGGCAGGGAAAGGAACATAAAATAAATAATGATGCAGAAATTGATGAATTATTAAAAGGAATGGTATATTCCGCAGTTCCACTGGAAAAAGTTTCAACTAAAATAGGAAAAGGTGGAAATGTAGTTTTTGGAAATGTAGAGAACTCACCAGTAGTTTTAGCTGCTCTTTTTCAGAAAGTATATGTAAATGATGTGCTTATAGATGGCGGGAAATATATTCTGTTAATTACAAGAGACACCTCTATGTCTCATGCAGGGAGACTTAGGGTTAAATATGGACCTAGTAATACATATTATGACAATGAAGAGATATATTCTAATGATATCTTTATAAAACAGATGAAGAAACAATTAGGGTTAGGAGAAAATGCATGTTGGTTTGTTTCAGATATAAATATTAGGAATCAAAATGAATTGATTCTAACAGCAACAATTGTTAATGATACGGAAAATGTTGAATATGATGATACAAAGGCTTTACATATGGCATGGGGAAAACTTAACCCTACTTATGTATATTCTATAGATAAGCAGAATAAAGGTGAAAAAAATAGAATAATATTTGGTGCACCGGGAACCGGTAAAAGCCATAAACTTGAAAAAGATAGTGAGGTTTTTGGTGATAATGTTGAAAGGGTAACTTTTCATCCTAATTATTCGTTTTCACAATTTGTTGGTACATATAAACCTGTTCAGGGAGAAAATCTAGGGGATATAACATATGAGTATGTTCCTGGACCATTTATGAGAGTTTATACACGAGCAGTAAATAATCCAGGGGAGGATTATTTGCTTATTGTAGAAGAAATTAATAGGGCTAATGTAGCAGCAGTTTTTGGAGATATTTTTCAGTTATTAGATAGAAAAGATGGTGTTAGTGAATATCCGATTGCAACGACAGAAGATATAAAAAAATATTTGAGAAAAGAACTTGTGTGTTTGAATTCTGAAGAAAACGATGAATATGGCAATAAAATATTTAAACAGAAGGATGAAGATAAATACACAAAAGAGGATATTAGTAAGTTATTATATATGAAAATTCCAGAAAATATGTACATATGGGCAACAATGAACAGTGCAGATCAGGGCGTATTTCCAATGGACACAGCATTTAAGCGTAGATGGGAATTCGAATATTTAAGTGTCAATGATGATGAGCAGGTTGCAGCAATAAAAGATTATGTCATACCAATGTGTTTTAAGGATAACAAAGCAGATCATTATATTGGATGGGATAGTTTAAGAACAAGGATAAATAATATTTTAACATCTGAAAAGTGTAAGGTTAATGAAGACAAGCTTTTAGGACCATTTTTTATATCTAAAAATATGTTAGACGAGATAAAGAACAATAAAGAGCAAATAGACGAATTAGAAGCAAAAGATGAAGCTTCTCGGACTGAGAAGGATAACGAAGCACTTAAAGATATGCATCAAAAAGAGAACAATTATATAAAAGCATTTGAAAGTAAAGTAATCATGTATTTGTTTGAAGATGTTATGAAGATGCGTCCAGAGAACATATTTATAGGTCATCATAAAAAGAATGGAAAGATGATTTTTTCAGAAATATGTAAAGCCTTTGAGCAGGATGGTGAAGGCATATTTGGAATTGAAGATTTGGAAAATATATAAAAAGGGGATGAGAGACAATGACGAAAGGTTTCTTTCGTGAGAGAAAGCATTATTCTTTACAGGAAATAACAGACAATTTAATTAACATAAATATGGAAGAAACCAGACGCATTGTCGGAATTCTTAAAAAATATGGAGTAGTTAAAGCTGTAAAAAAGAATAAGCCGGATTTTGATGATTTATCAAATGAAGATATTGTCTTGACTGATGTAATAGACAACTCAAGCGATATAGAATATATATTTGATTATGTTGGAGTTGTTGTAATCGAGGGACAAGTTTTTAAATGTTATCCTAAATATATCAAATCAACAGAACATTTATTTGAAAATCTAAAGCAGGTTTTAAAGGTTATAAAAAAATATAATGCATCGGAACAATTGATTTATCTGTTTAATGGAGAAGATGATAGTAAAATTTTTAATAGATTGGCTGTATCTATTCATTTGTTAGAGACATATTATGCTGATGGTTTGTACACAAATCAGAAAGATATAATTGAAACAAATGGAGAAGGTGAGATTTTATGGGATAAGACTATAAATGAAACATTTGCAATTATACAGAATAACAAACCATATTATGTGGAATTACAGACTAAGAATACGATTGACAATGACTATGATTATTTTCGGCGGCTACATGAATGTGTTCTTACACAATGTAGTAGAGAATTATCAGATGCAGGACTTTTAGAATTGTTTGAATTGGCAGAAGTTGAGCTGACACAAGGAGAAATATCTGATTTTGGTGATGCAAGTTATATATTATATAGGCTGCAGTCTGAGATACAAACTCAATATGTTACAAGGAAACAGAATCTTCTAAAAACAATATATACATATATTGCTAACGAGAAAACAGACAAAAATGATGTGAGCTATAGTTTATATGGAACTAATAGTTTTAATTTGGTTTGGGAAAAAGTATGTGCAGATAATTTTGGAAGTGTTCTAGATAAGAAAATAGTAGATCTTCCATTAAGTAATCCGGAATGGAATAAAGTTGAATATAAAGATAAAACATTAAGAAAAGTGATTAAATCACCAAGATGGAGAAAAACAGAGTTTCCGGATGTAGAAGATCCGAAGGTGGAAACATTAAAACCTGATTTGGTATGCATATATCCTGTTGATGAACAGAAAAAAGATTATTGCTTTGGAATATATGATGCAAAATATTATTGTATAGATTATCAAATACATGGAGATAAAGCTATCATTAGTCGACAACCGGGTGTAGGTGATGTTACAAAGCAATATTTATATCAATTAGCATTTGATGATTTTATTATGAAACAGGGATACAGATATGTGCAAAATATGTTTTTTTGTCCAGATGAAGTTGGAGATAAGCAGTATGGTTGGGTACAGATGGAAATTCTAAATCATATTGGGAATAAAAGATTGGAAAACATAGCGGTTGTAAAATTATGTGCATCAAAGATGTATCAACTGTATCTTGATAATCAGACAATTAGTGAGCATGAGATTAATCAATATATACCAGATATAGGTAGACAAGAAATATCAGAGCAAAATTTTGCTAATCGAATGCTGGCATATCTTATGCGTATTACAAACGCTAGTAAAATGGCTGAGGAAAAGCTTGAGATGAAAGCAGACCAAGGTAAATTGATATATCCTAGACAGATAAAAAGAGAACTTGGAGCGAAAATTATTTATGATGCTATTTGCCCGGTTGCAAGCAAAGCTTTTTATGGATTTAATCCATACGAAAAAGAAAACTATGGCAATATGGTAGCAGAGGATATAGGCAACTCTTATGGAAGATGCAATCAGATTGCAGATGCATCTATTGAAATAGAGAAAAAGATAAAAGAGTTGTCGGAAAAGGAACTTCAGGATGAAAAGGTAATTATAGATATTCTCAGGAAGTGTTTTGAGGATAAAGAAGATATAGTATCTATGGCTGAAGGGGATAACTTGGAGATGCTTGTGGAAAAAGTTATGGAATTAGTAAGGAATTTGTATTTGTAAATTGTAATTAATATTTCATAATTATGAAGATAGGTATTAACTGCCTAAGTAAAATGGTCAATTGAATTTAAGAAAGAACGAGAAAGTGATGAGACTGAAATGAATAAGAAGTGCCAAATATTTACTCCTGATGGGTATGTAAAAAAACTATTAGATTGTATACAGTATTGCGAAAATATATATGACAAGAACATATTAGAGAATTCATGTGGAGATGGGAATATTTTGGCTGTAATTGTAGAACGATATATTGATGATGCAAAAGCACATGGATTATCAAATCAACAGATAAAAAAAGGTTTATCAAAGCATATATGTGGTGTAGAGATTGATCCAGAACAATATAAGAAGTGCCTTCAGAAATTAAATTCGTTAGCAAAAAAAAGGGGAATAAATGGTGTTAGGTGGAATATTGTTAATGAAGATTATTTAAAATGGGAATGTGATAGAAAATTTGAATTTATTGTAGGGAATCCTCCTTATATTACATATCAAGAATTAGATGAAGAAAATAGAGATTATGTAAGAAAAAAATTTTCTACATGTGAAAAAGGAAAATTTGACTATTGTTATGCATTTATTGAAAGAAGTGTAGACAGCTTGAGTGATGATGGTAAAATGTCTTATTTAATTCCAAGTAGTATATTTAAAACGGTATTTGGGCAAAAACTTCGTTCTTATATTAAACCATACTTACAAGAAATATATGATTATACTCAGGATAAAATGTTTGATGATGCATTAGTAAAATCAGCCATAATTATAATTAATAAATCTATAACGAACAATGAAATGATTTATTATGATATGGCAAATGAGGATAAAATATATATTAATACTGAAAATTTAACAAATAAATGGTTTTTTACAAAAAATAATATACCTGGAACAAGGCGTTTTGGAGATTATTTTCAGGTTGCTCATGTAGTTGCAACCTTATTAAATGAAGCCTATGTGTTAAAAGAGGAAAACTGTCAAGATATAAATGAGTTTTATTGTTGTAATGGCAAAAAAATAGAAAAAAAGGTTGTTAGGGAAACAGCAACTCCGCGCTCGTTACGATATAAAAAAAGGGAAAAAATAATTTTCCCTTATGATTATAAAAATGGAAAATTATTTAGATATTCAACGCAGCAGTTTAACACACAATTTCCTGGAGCAGTTAATTATTTAAATGACTTTAGAGAACAGCTTGATGAACGAGAAAGTGACAGAAACGCATTATGGTTTGAATATGGTCGCTCTCAAGCATTAGCAGGATTGAACAAAAGAAAATTATTGATTTCTACAGTCGTCACTGAAAAAGTAGTAGTATATATGTTAAAGAAAAAGTGTATACCATATGCAGGAATGTATATTGTGCCAAAAGCAGATAATAAAACATATAAACTGGAGGATGCTAAGGGAATTTTAGAAAGTGATGAATTTATGAAGTATGTCCAAGATGTAGGGATTCATATTAGTGGAACTTCTTTGAGAATTACATCAAAGGATATTGAAGAATTCAAATTTTAGGAGGTGGCTTGAGTGGAAGAATTAAAATATGTTATAGAAGATAGTACGATAGCGGAATTGTTAGGTGTGCAGAATTTTTCTACAGATGAGGCTGCAATACTTGAATTAGTTAAGAATGCATATGATGCTAATGCCTTGAATTTAAAAATTACATTTCAGAATGACACACTTCGATTTGAAGATAATGGCATTGGTATGAATGCAGACGATATAAAAAAACATTGGATGCATATAGGTAAAAGTAGCAAAGAATATGAAATAATAGATGAAAATAATAAAAAAAGAATTCAAGCTGGTTCGAAAGGTGTTGGAAGATTTGCATTATCGAGACTAGGGTATAGAGTATGTTTGAAATCAAAAAAAATAGATTCTGTTGGTGTAATTTGGAAAACAGATTGGAATACATCTGTTTTAGATGAGAACTACGACATTCACACTAAAGGAACAGATATAGAAATAATAGGATTAAGGGAAAAGTGGAATAAAAAACGCATAGAAAATTTAAATAAGTACTTAGAAAGAACTTATCATGATACATCTATGGAGATAAGAATCATTTCAGATAATTATGATGAAATTGTAGTGGAACATTTTCCTAAAGCTGAAGTCGGAATCAATTGTAGAAGTAATATTGTTTTAAAGTATAACCAAGGAATCTTAGTGACATCAGTAGAGTCAGATGAGTTCGAAAATGAGGCTTTAAAATATTGTTCAGGGATTGATATAAAAAAATATGAAACGAAAACGGATATTGTTAATGAGTTGAAAGGAAACAAAATTACGGAGCTTTTAGATGCTGATATACAAACAGTGGTTAATGATATTGGCGAATTTTCAGCAAATTTATACTTTAATATTTCCACATCAAAAGATGAAAAAGAGAAATTTTTATACAAGTATTTAAACACACCTAAAAATATTGAAAGTGGAATAATATTATATAGGAATGCATTTAGTATATCTTCATATGAAGGAAGGAAAGATTGGTTAGGCCTTGGAAAAAGATCTAGAAAATCCCCTGCGGCAGCTTCTCATCCAACGGGTGCATGGCGTGTGAGAGAAAATCAGATGGCAGGTTATGTCATGATAGATAAAAAGAAGAATGCTGCGCTTCAGGATATGGCTAACCGCCAAGGCTTAGATGAAAATATTTATTATCAGTTATTTGTTGAAATAATATTAGTAGGCATTAAAGAATTTGAAAGATATAGACAAAATATTGTTAGAAAAATAAATGCTAAGAATCAGGTAGAAGGGCAAAAAGCAACACCTATTTCTGATCGAGTATTAAACCGACCGACATCTGTTAGTGGTCTAACAAAGGAAGAGGCAAAGCAATTAGCAACAGAAATCAAAAGTTATAAAAAGGAGGGAAAACAATATCAGAAAGATAAAGAAGCGGTAGAGGCTAGATATAAATATGATGTAAGAATTTTAAATGTATTAGCAACAACGGGATTAAAAGCTTCATCCATTGCACATGAAATGAAAAATGATAGAAATGCCATATATGATAATTACAATAATATAGTAGATGCATTAAAAGAATATGGTATGTGGGATGAATTGAATTCTTCTGAAAAAACGAGAAAATCTTATAAAAATGTACCTTATTTGTTGGAAAGTAATGATGTTGTTGGAAGAAAATTGGTGACATTCATGGACACTATGTTGGAAGAAATAGAAAAAAAACAGTTTGAGATTAGGTACCAGAGTATAGCAGATATCTTAACTGTTATAAAAAAAGTGTGGGAAAGAGATTATGCATGGCTTAGTATTGAAATTATAATGGATGAAGATATTGTTTATCAGATTTCAGAAGATATATTGCAGGTTATTTTTGATAATCTGATTTTAAATAGTGTGCAGCAAAATGAAAATACGCAAAAACTAATGATCACTATATCTATAAATGAGACTAATGGATTTTTAAATATTAAATATTGTGATAATGGAAAAGGACTTGATGATAAGTATAAAACGGATCCGATGAAAATATTAGAGGTACATGAAACTACAAGAACTAACGGGCATGGTCTCGGAATGTGGATTGTAAATAATACATGTACAATGTCAGGGGGAGAAATACAGAAAATAGGTGGGGAAAAGGGATTTGAAATAGAATTCACTATAGGAGGAAAAATATAATGGAAAACTTAAAAATTATATATATAGATGATTATCCGGAGACTTCATTATCCAAATATTTGGATAAATATAAGAATTCGAGTTGTAATGTTGAATCTTTAGATATTAAATTCAATCCAGATGCAGGATACGAGAGTTTGATTAATAATCCGGATGTTAAATCAGCAAATATAATTTTTATAGACTCAAAATTATTTGAAAATAGAACAGCAATAGCAGGAAAGTTTACAGGAGAAGAATTTAAAATTATTCTAAAAAAATATTTTCCGTTTATAGAGGTGATTGTTATTACGCAAAATGATATCGCCCCAGATTATGAAACAATTTCTAAATATGATCCTAAATGCGGAAAGACGCCAGTGGAATATTATGAAGAAAAGCTTCCTCCAATATTGGACCAATGTATTAGAAATATTTTTGAAGTTAGAAAAATTACCTCAGAATTGCAAAAGAATACTAGCTGGGAAAAAGTTATGGTCGAAAAAATAGTGAATTCAGTTAATGGTCAAGGAAAATTTGATGAATTTACTAAGAATGATATTGATGATGTGATAAAAATGTTTCAAGAGTTGCAGACAAAAGTAGAGGGATAGGAATATGGACTACAGAAGAACAAAGTATTGTCCGGAATTAATTGATGTGTCACAAAAAAAGAAAGAAGTAGAAAAATTAGTTGAAATAGAGCACCCTAATGCAAAAGATATGCATAGATATATTAGTGATAATTCTCAGAAATTTAAGTTGGAATTTATTAAAGCATATAATGGGAAATGTGCATATTGTGGAGCTTCAATTGATTTGATAAAAAAGACTGAGTTTGAAATAGATCATTTTTTATATGAAAAAGCTCCTATATTTGCTACAAAAAAAGATGCAGGTTATATGGAAAATTTAATCCTATCATGTCATGATTGTAATCATAATAAAAATTCATTTTGGATTGAAAAGGAAGAAATGGATACATTGAATCCGGATGGAGAAAAAATTAAGAATGTATTTATAAGAGATGACAAATATTATATTCGGATAAATGATGAGTTTAAAGAAAATACAACTATAGAAGGGTTTTATAATAAGCTTTGTTTGGGATCTGAATTACATAGGTTGGATTATTTAATAATGAATATAATTGGATTGCAGAGATCTTGTGAAGACAATAGTGATTTATATGTCGGACTTGGGAAAATACTGGATACAATAAGGGAAAAGAGAAATATTATGTAGAATAAAGTTCTAATCATAAAGTTTTATTTATGCAATATTACGCAGAAAAATTTTTGCAAAGAAGGAAGTGAATTCATGGACATAAAGCAGCTAATCGGTGAAGCCACAGATTACGATAAAAAGGTTGCACTTGAGACAAAGAAACCAAAAAGCTGGTGCAAGAGCATCAGTGCATTTTCAAATTGCTATGGTGGCAAGCTGGTATTTGGTGTAGCAAACGATGATGCATTGATTGGCCTTGCGGATGCTGAAGGTGATGCAGAGAAAATTAGTGAAGTAATTAAAACACACCTTAATCCGATACCAGAGTTTAAGCTTTCATTTGAAAAAGA